>Ga0068706_1000523_pt1 | contig 18446 bp, 15 predicted proteins | sample YNPMSBMetaG_FD_65632 | JGI IMG/M metagenome (GOLD analysis project Ga0068706, IMG submission 65632) | Anoxygenic and chlorotrophic microbial mat microbial communities from Yellowstone National Park, USA - YNP MS-B MetaG | ecosystem: Environmental > Aquatic > Thermal springs > Hot (42-90C) >...
CATTAGACCTTAATAAAATTCATAAGGGGGACTGCATTGAATTGCTAAAGAAAATACCCGACAATTCAATAGATTTAATTTTTGCAGATCCTCCATATAATTTGCAGTTAAATGGGGAACTTTATCGGCCTAATCAAACGAAAGTAGATGCTGTAAATGATGCGTGGGATAAATTTGAATCAAAAGAAGAGTATGATAAATTTACAACACTATGGCTAAAAGAATGCCATCGTGTTTTAAAAAATTCAGGTAGTATTTGGGTTATCGGAACTTATCATAATATTTTTAGAGTAGGTACAATCCTTCAAAATATCGGTTTTTGGATACTCAATGATATTATCTGGATTAAAACAAATCCAATGCCTAACTTTAAAGGCACAAGATTTAATAATGCACACGAAACACTCATTTGGGCAACAAAATCAAAGGAATCTAATTATACTTTTCATTATCATTCTATGAAAGTAATGAATGATGACTTGCAAATGCGTAGCGACTGGTTAATTCCAATTTGTCAAGGGGAAGAGCGAATAAAAGTAAATGGACAAAAAGCCCATTCTACTCAAAAACCTGCTGAGTTACTTTTCCGAATTATACTCTCTACCTCTAATCTGGGTGATATTGTTTTAGACCCTTTTTCAGGTAGTGGAACCACTGCCGCCGTGGCTAAACGATTAGGTAGGAATTTTATAGCTTTTGACCGTGAAGAATTTTACGTCAAAATTGGAACAGAAAGAGTTGAAAAGATTATACCACTAAGCAAACCATTACTTGAATACAAAATCGAAAAAAGAAAACCCAAAGTACCTTTTGGAAATCTAATTGAAAAAGGATATATAAAAATTGGAGAGTATTTATATTCATTTTCAAGAGACGGAAAATATTGTACACAAGTGCAAGTAAACGCTTCACTTTTATTTAATAGAAATGTTGGTTTAATACCTAAAATCAGTGTAATGATTTTGAAAAAGGAAAATAATAACGGTCGAGCTTATGATTTTAAACTTGCAGCGTAAAATCAATAAATTATGGAAACTATTTTTTTGAAAATAAAAATTAAAAATTCAGACAAAGAAACTAATCAACTCCGAAATGAAGGTTTGTTTTTTTCTTATATCGCTGAAGCGAAAAATATTGATAGAAATGCAATAGAGGAAATTGATGAAACGAATTTTAAAAAATCAGTAATATCGATTAATAAAAAATATAATGACAAAAGTAGAAGCAATAAAAAAAGTTTTAGAAGATAACAATGGTATTGCCACATGGCAAATAATTTATGATCAAATAGAGAACTATTATCCTGCTGCAAAAAAGTCTAAATCTTGGCAAGAAGGGATCCGAGGCGTATTGTATCGTGAAATAAAAAATGGAAAGAATTTTAAGCAAGTTGGATTAGGTCTTTTTGCACTATTAAATTTTAAAGAAGACAAATTTAATGATGTAAAAAAAGACAAAGTAAGAATGCATTCATACATGGAGGGAGTTTGTATAGAAATAGGTAACTTTCTGAACTTAAAAACTTATACTGCTGACCCAACTGGCATTTTTAATAACCTACCCTTGTCAAAAATTGCAACCTTAAGAGAAATACCAAATTTTACATATCCTAAAATAATTGAATATTGTAGAAGAATTGATGTTTTATGGTTTAATGAAAAAGGTTATCAATTTCCAAAACGAGCAATTGAAATTATTGATTCAATAGGAACATTAGAATCTGCATTAAAACGAACATTACAGTTAATTGAATTCAATTTAGATTTTTATTTATTATGCAAATCAGAACATGTTCCAAAGATTGAAAAAGAAATTAACTCAGAACCTTTTATAAGAATTAAAGAAAGATATAAAGTTAGAGATTATGAAAACGTATTAAATATTTATAAAAATCCCATCGTAAACAGAGGAGATGATTTTCTAAAAATTCAAAATTATTTTTGAAAAATCAAAAGCAGATTTGTTAGAAAAAATGGCAAGTTCACCTTCACGCTATATTGGTTTATTCAGACCCACAAAACCTAAAGCAAAAATTTTACAGAACCTTTTACAATCTCATGAGATACGTTTTGGTGATGCGTTTGAACGCGTCATTGAAGAATATTTCCGATTAAAAGGGTGCGAAATTTTACCAAAAAGATTTACTAATAGAGAAGGTGAGGTTCTTAATATTGACCAATGTTTTCGCAAAGACAGGAAAATTTATTTCATTGAACAAAAAGTAAGAGACGACCATGACTCATCCAAAAAGCGTGGTCAAATTTTAAACTTTGAAAAGAAGCTAGATATTATACTTTTAAATTATTCTGAAAAAGAATTAATCGGAATTTTTTATTTCATTGACCCCGATTTGATGAAAAACAAAAATTTTTACGTAGCTGAATTAGAAAAGATGACAAGGGACTACAAAGTCGAAACTCAAATCTTTTATGGTAAAGCTCTCTTTGAATATTTGGGTTACAAGGACGTTTGGGAAGAAATTTTAGAGTACCTTCTGGAGTGGAAAAAAGAAATTCCTGATTTACCAGAAATAAATTTTGATTTAGACGCTCAAAAAACCTTTGAAGAAATTAAGGATTTAAAACCACTTGTATTTAGAAAACTTTTAAACAATGATGAAATTTTCAATGAAATTATCTTAACCTTATTTCCAGAGAAGAAAACCTTAAAATTACTATGTGAATATTTTTCTTCCTTCTCTGAACCAATTTCAATATACAAAACACTTGCAGAAAAACTAGCACAAAGAATTTCCGGTTAAAAAATAAATATATGAGCTTTATATTTTTTCATAGCTTATTCCCAAACGAAAACAGCACATTACAGCCGTTTGGCTCAATGGTGGTTTCAGTCCTTCGTATTACAGTATAGTGGTAGGTTTTATGCAGTTTTTCGTTGAGTTTTTGTGCTAAAAATTCGCCACTAAGCCAATTGTAAAACAACAAGATGACATTTTATAATTTTATATCTGAAATAAAACTTTGTAACAAATAAAATTTGGTAACCTCCCCAAAAAATGGTTACTTGCATACAAATAGCGATACCATGAAAAAGAAGCGAATTGGAATAGCCATACAAGGAGGTGGGGCACATGGAGCATTTACGTGGGGAATGTTGGATAAATTATTAGAATTACCTGATTTAGAAATCGTGGGCGTAGTAGGAACTAGTGCAGGGGCTATGAATGCTTCTGCTTTAGCCTACGGGCTAAATTTAGGAGGACCCGAAAAAGCAAAAGAAATTCTAGCACGATTCTGGAAAAGAATTTCTCAAAAATCTAAATTTTCAATCCTTCAGCCTTCTTTTCTTGATTTGTTAATGCATAAAGGTGATATGGATTTCTCGCCCGGCTACAACTTTTTCAATATAATGACTCACATATTTTCTCCATATCAATTAAATCCGCTCAATATCAACCCTTTAAAAGATGTTATTGAGGAAATTATTGATTTCGAGTTATTAAAAAAAACTACAAAACCCAAGTTATTTTTATGTGCAACGAATGTTTTGACTTGTAAACCTAAAGTTTTTATGGGCGAAGAACTATCTTCTGATGCTTGTATGGCTTCTGCTTGCTTACCTTTTATGTTTCAAGCTGTTGAAATTGACCATAACGCCTACTGGGATGGTGGTTATATGGGCAACCCTCCTATTTTCCCTCTCATCAAAAATACTGACGTGGATGATATCCTCATTCTGAAAATCAACCCCATCAAAATTAAAAATATCCCGAAAACTGCAAAAGATATTGAAGACCGTATCAATGAAATTTCTTTTAATGCTAGCCTGATGGCTGAAATGAAAATGATGCATTTTATCAATCAACTTTTGGAAAAAGGCGTAAATCTGGAAGGTTATAGAAAAATACGCTTTCATGCAATCAGCGCTGATGAAGCCCTTGAAGAATTCAGTATTTCCTCCAAACTAAATACTACATGGGATTTTCTTGAACACTTGCACGGTGTGGGTATTCGTTATGCCAAAGAATGGATTAACGAAAATTACGAACTAATCGGTGTAAAAAGTTCTATTGATGTAGAAAAAGTTTTTCTGTAATTCTATGCGTGTTTGCCTTTTTCAAAAAATCAAAGCACTGTTTTCACAGTGCTTTTGATTGCATAATTGTTAAAGAGTTCAATAAATTCTTTTGTTGATGTTATTTTTTAATTACCTTTTTTTGGAAAAACTCGCCACGAGACTCTATCCTAAGGATATAAGTTCCTGTGGGCACATCTGGGCAATCCACTTGATAATGATTTAAACCTTGTACTGACTGAAATACGGGATAGGTTTTAACAGTTTTACCTTGCATGTCCAGTAATTTAATTTGAATAGGGGCTGGTTTTTGAGTATAAAATTGAATATCAAACACATTTTCATAAGGATTTGGGAAAGAAGAAATTCCGAAGAAGTTAGTTTCTTTATCTCTATTGACGGGGTTATTGGGCAAAGCAGGTGCTTTAACGGGAAGGTTTCCTAATCTAACGGAAGCAGCAGATGCTTTTTGTAGATGTCTTGTACCGTCTTGGCAATACCAGCCCTCTGCAAATACCTCATTATTAGTTACTTGGTCTACTCTATCTACAAAATAAAAGTCGCCTTGAGCTCGTTGATGATTTAAATCTAAAATGACATAACCCTTGCGAGTTAAATCAATAAATTTCATATGAGGATTTTGTGATTTAATTAAAGTTACCCCAAAAGAAGAAAGATTTGAAATAAAATCAGCGCCGGGAGTTGTTACAGAGGTAGCAACAAATTCCACTCCCATAGAACCTGCTCCGGTTGTACCATTATAATTTTGGTAAGGAATATCATTTGCCCATGAAGTGTGAATATCGCCGGTAAGTATAACCGGATTAGGAATATTATTGTTCATAATGAAATTCATGATTCTATTTCTTTCTGCGGGATAACCGTCCCATTGGTCTAAATTAACAGGGTTATTAAAGACTTTTAAAGGTGCGAACATGACTTGTTGTCCGATTACATTCCATTTTTGAGTACTATTAGCAAGTTGTGATTCTAACCAAGCACGTTGAATAGGTCCAATCATTTGACGAGTAGTATCATTCAAATTTGGAGACCCCAAAGTAACTTGTTTATCTCTATCGTAAAGACGAGTATCAATCATCATCAAATTCATTAAATTCCCCCAAATGAATTGTCTCCATATACGGATAGTATCATTGGCATCTGGTTCACGAATAGGCATCCATTCTTTATAGGCCTTAACACCATTTTTTTTTCTTACATACCAATCTCCTTCAGTAGCAGGTTGATGGTTTTCGGCTCCATCTCTATAGGAATCATTGGCAGTTTCATGGTCATCCCAAACGGTTATAAAAGGAAATTGCTGGTGTAGCTTGCGAAGCTGTGGGTCTAATTTATGCTGAGAGTGTCTGATTCGGTAATCGGTCAAGGTAACAATTTCATTAGAAGGTTCATGAACTCTTGTACTATTAGCTCCACTTCCATATTCATAAATGTAATCCCCTAAATGTAAAACCGCATCCACATCATTACGAGCTTCAATTCTACCGTAAGCATTAAAATAGCCATTCTCCCAATTTGAACAAGATACAATAGCAAAGCGTAAAGAATCTATATTACCAACCGGGGCAGTACGTGTTCTTCCTATTAAAGACTTGCGCCCATTAGTTTCAAATTCATAATAGTACCAAGTGTTAGGCTGTAAACTATCTACATCTACTTTAACGGTGTAGTCCCTATCTTCATTAGTAACAAATGACCCTGAACGAACGACATTGTTAAGTGAGGTATCTGTTGCCACTTTCCAATTTACTGTAATATTTCCGGAAAAATTTGAATCAGGAGTGACACGTGTCCAAATAATGACTCTATCAGGCAAAGGATCTCCGGATGCAACTCCATGATAAAAAGGCGCATACAATGGGTCTAAAGTAACCCGTTTTTCTTGTCCTTTTATGCAAAATGCATATAAAATCAAACTTAAAAAAATCAACTTTCTCATACTTTTTTTTTTACAAAAATATGAAAATTTTTAATGCAAATAACTAAAAAAAATTAGGGATGCAAATTCATGCAACCCTTATATAGTTTAGTGAATACTAACTACTTTTTAGAGATATTTTCAAGCTCTTTTTTAGCTGCAGCTTTAAAAGGTCCGTATTGAGCATCTTTAAATGCTTTAGTTGCTTTTTCTATGTTACCCGATTTTTTAGCTGCTAAGCCCATAACAAAATTATAAGGAGCTTTTTTGTTGGGGTCTGCTTCATTGGGTAATAAAGCTTCTAAGGTAGAAATGGCTTGAGGGTATTGACCCAATTTATATTCAGCTTTTGCTTTCAAAAAGCGAATAGTATTGTTATTGGTTTTTTCAAGGATTTTGTTAGCAGTAGATAGTGCACCACTGTAATCACCTGAATTCATTTGAATTTTTACCATTGTATTATAAAGCTTAGCTTTTTTATTTTCATCGGATTGATTTTCTACGGCTTTCATTAAGCTTTGGATGGCTAGACTATTTTGTCCCTTTTTGTAATAAATCATCCCCATCAATTGATGAGCAGGCGCATAGTTTTGGGATAGTTCAAGTGATTTTTTTAGGTATGACATAGCTTCATCCATTTCATCTACTTTAAAATACCCCATCGCTATACGGAATGGACCTGCAGGATTATTACTATTTTTAACTTTTTTAATTTTATTTTGGTAGTTAGGTGCTTGTACTTGTTTCCAGGTTTCTTCCGCGCCTTTTAAGTCTCCTGTTCTCCATTGAGCTTCTCCTAACGCAAAGTAATATTTATCCGTTTCAGTTGCAGGCAATCCTTTTACTCTATCAACAGCTTTTTTAAAAATATTTAGTGCTTCAGACCAATTATTTAAACCTCCTGCAATTTGCCCTTCATACAACATAATTTGTGGGTCATCCGGAGCTAAAGACTTAGCTTGTTGAAGCTCTCCTCTTGCCTCACTAAATCTTTGCTCTTTCATTAAGATTTTAACTACCATTAACTTGTAGTTAACCTTTTTACCGTTATCTTGCTCATATTGAAAAGCAGAATTAAAGTTTTGAATAGCACGTGCAATATCTTTTTTACCAAGCTTATCATTATAATAAATCTTACCTAATGCTGCGTAGGCTTCAGAGTAGTCTTTTTTATTGTTGATAGCTTGATTAAACGATTCAATTGCACCATCTACAGTCGGTGGTTGTTGCCTAATTTGACAATAACCTTTTTTATAATAATAACGCGCATTATTAGGCTCTAACTTTATAGCCTCATCATACTTTTGTACTGCTTCATTATACTGCTTATTTTTTCTGTAAGCTTCCGCTTGCTTATATGCATTTTTACCAGGTCCTGTTTGAGCGTTACCCCAAAATGCTGCAAAGACGAAAGCAAGCATTAAAGCGATAAATTTTTTGTTTATCTTATCCATGTTTAAGTTATTTGTTATGTTACATCTATATTTCATAAAACTTAATATTTTAATTTTCAGTGAATTATCTTTTTTAGTTTATCGTTGATTTAGCATGCAAATAAAACACTTTTTTTAATACAAAATACTTTAAAGCATTTTTTTTAAAAAAAACTTGCTTTATAAACATGCTCTTAATCAACTTTGCAACAAATATACAACCTTTTAAAATACAAACCAAAAAAATTTTAAATTTATTTGAACATGAATTTATTTGAGGAACTAAAATGGCGTGGATTTGTTCATAACTATACTCCTGAAATTGAGAAAGTTATTGAAAATCAGCCACAAACGGTTTATATAGGTTTTGACCCTACTTCTGATTCTTTGCATGTCGGAAATTTAATGCAAATCATATTTTTAAAATGGTTCCAAAAATATGGTCATAAACCTATTGCACTTGTTGGTGGCGCAACCGGCATGATTGGGGACCCCTCCGGTAAATCCAAAGAAAGAAATCTTTTAGATTTGGATACGCTTCTCTATAATCAAGCAGCTATTTATCGCCAACTCACTAAATTCCTTGATTTCTCTAATCAAATTCCTAATTCTGCTTTAATCCTCAATAACTACGAATGGTTTAAATCCTTCAATTTGCTTGATTTCTTGCGTGAAATAGGAAAACATATCTCTATTAACTACATGATGGCGAAAGAATCCGTTCAAAAAAGAATTGAAACCGGAATCTCTTTTACAGAATTTAGTTATCAATTGCTTCAAGCTTACGACTTCCTTTATTTATATCAGCATTATGATTGCAAAATACAAATGGGCGGTGCAGATCAATGGGGAAACATTACAACAGGCATAGAACTTATAAGAAAAATTGCTAATGGTGAGGCTTATGCTATAACCGCCCCCCTTCTTACTAAATCCGATGGCTCTAAATTTGGTAAATCTGAATCCGGCAATATCTGGCTTGACCCTCAAAAAACTTCTCCTTATAAATTTTATCAATTTTGGTTGAATACCCCTGATGATGAGGTTGAAAAACTTCTTAAAATTTTTACATTTTTGCAAAAAGAAGAAATTGAACAAATAATGGTAAAACATCTCCAAGAACCTCATCTTCGTATAGCTCAAAAAAAATTAGCAGAAGAAATTACTGTTTTTGTTCATTCTCAAAATGACTTACAAAAAGCCATTGCCGCTTCTCAATTGTTATTCGGGGATGCCCAAAAATCAGATTTTTTACAATTTTCATGGAATGAACTAACCGATGTATTTGAAGGTGTGCCCCAGTCTATGGTGCATTCAGATTATTTGCACGAGCCGAAAGATGCTATTACCGTTTTATCAGAATTACAAATTTACCCCTCTAAATCGGAAGCCCGTAAAGCTTTACAAGCAGGTGCCGTTAAAGTAAATAAAACTAAAATTTCTTCAGATTATTCCTTTTCTTCTCATGATTGGATTATGAACAAATTTATTTTGGTACAGAAAGGTAAAAAAAATTATCATTTAATTATAAAATCATGAAAATCGGGGTCATTGGCAACGGGCTGACTGCTACTTTTATAATTAGTTTACTAATAAAAGAAGGTTACACCTTAGTGCATTACGTAGACCCCATCAAAGTACCTCATTCCTGGGCATCAGCAGGAATTGTACACCCTTTTAATTTTAAAACTGCTACATGGAAAAAATTCGGTTATGATAGTTTTCTAAATTTCTTACAATTTTTAGAAACTTGGAACCTTAAGCCTTTCTTTCATTTTACGGGCTTATTTTATGTTTGTCAAGAAAAAAATTTATGGAATGACTGGTTTGCGTTATCCAACCGATTTCCTGATTTTATTCAAGTAAAAGAAAAAGGAATATTTTTTCCACAATCAGGATGGTTACAAGTTAAAAAAATTTGGGATATCCTTAACAATCAATTTTTAAAACATTCCAATTACCATAGAATTTGTGAAAAGGTAAATCCTAAACAAAATAAAAACTGTGATATATGGATTGAAGCGGGCGGAATTGATTCCTTAAAAAATTATCCTAATTTACCTTTATACCCCAAAAACGGTTTTATCCATAAAATTTCTGTAAATGTTCCACTAGTTTCCTTTATATATTGGAAACATTTTTTTTTAATTCCTACTAACAATCCCTCAGAATACTGGGTAGGTCCTGAAAAAGAATCTTTACAATATTTTGAACAAACTTTTCCCATAGAATATCAAATACTTAAAACTATTAGTGGAATAAAGCCTTATTCGTTACTCGGAAGAGCTTTTTGCTTCAAACAAAACAATATCCTATTTTTAAACGGCGTCGGAGGGAGAGGAATTCTGGAAGGTCTAAGAATTTCCCATGAAGCTTTGAAAATTTTACAAAATATTTCCTAAATACCTTACTTTTAAACACGAATTTCTTACTTCATATGTCATCATGTAAATTTTATAAGTATATTTGCAATATGAAACGTAATCTTTTCTTAGTTTTGTTAGGTTTTTGGAATTGTATTTATGCACAAGAAGTTGAAAGGCTTTCTAAAAATGTTAATTCTGAATATTTTGAGATAGCGCCTTATATTACTCCAGATGGAAAAAGGTTATATTTCGTTAGAAGGGGACATCCACAGAATACCAAAATTGATTTAACACCATATGCAGAAGATATTTGGTATAGTGATTTGATCAATGGAGAATGGGGACCTGCTGTACATATGGATAAGCCTTTTAACCAAAATACATCTAACGCAGTTATCTCCGTTACCGCTGATGGTAATCAAATTTTTATTGGTGGATATTATGAAGATGGTTATTATGCCAAAAAAGGTTATAGCGTTTCACGCCTTACAAAAGACGGTTGGACTGTCCCCAAAGGTATTGAAGTGGTAGATTACGATAAAATGTGCTACGGTGATTATATAAGTGATTGTTTTTCTGCGGACGGCACCATTCTTGTCACGAGTTTCAACGAGCATACAAAAGAAAATATCAACGATTTGTATGTAAGTTTTAAAACTGAAGAGGGTTATACCCGACCAAAGAAATTGCCTTACCCTATTAACACAGAGCACGGCGAAGGTACGCCCTTTTTGCTCCAGATAACAAAACGTTATATTTTTCTTCTAATAGACCTGGCGGCTTAGGTGATTTTGATATGTATGTATCTCGTAGATTAGATGACACTTGGGAAAAATGGTCTGAGCCCCAAAACCTTGGTACTCCTATTAACAGCGAAAGTTCGGAAGCTTTTTTTACTATTCCCGCAAAAGGTGAATATGCTTATTTTGTCCGAGTTTTTGACGGGCAAGCGGATATCGTAAGAACTAAACTTAAAAAAGAATTTTTACCTACTGCTGTTACTATTGTCTTCGGTAAAGTTATTGCAGATGCACCTATTAACTTTGAAAAAGTTAAACTCGTTTACGTAGATTTGAAAACTAAAAAGGAAACTAAAGTGGACGTACATCCGATTACAGGTGAATATAAAATAGTTCTACCTTCTGGAGCTTTTTATGGTTTTAAAGCTGATGCCCCTGACTTCTATCCTACCTCCCAAAATATTGACCTCAATCAAAGTACACAATATAATGAACTTGAAGTAAACGTATATTTAAAGGAAATTAAAAAAGGAAAAACCTTCCTTATAAATAATGTATTTTTTGATTTTGCGAAAGCAGATTTAAAACCTGAATTCTATTACGAACTGGATGCAATCGTAGAAATATTACAACAAAACCCTTCCTTCAAATTAGAAATTATGGGGCATACGGATAACGTAGGTACAGATGAAATGAATTTAAAATTAAGTCAAGCAAGAGCGAGTTCAGTGGTTAATTATTTGATTTCCAAAGGTATATCAAAAGATAGATTAATAGCCAAAGGCTATGGTAAAACTATGCCTATTGTTCCAAATGATACCGAAGCTAATAGAGCCAAAAATCGTAGAGTAGAATTCAAAATTCTCTAAGAGGTTTTTCAGGTTATCCCAAATATTCTTCTATCAAACTTTCAGCTAAATCCCAACGAATATCCTCCAAGGTTTGTGCATTTCTGCAAAGCTCATCTAAAATAATATCTTGGATTTGCCCTAATCGTTTGGCTTGTGCGTAAGGCATCGTATGGAAAGTTACCATGCCGTATTTGGTGATGTATCTACCTTCAAAACGTTTTTCAAGCTCAATATCCACTTTTTTTCTAAATAAGAACTTAGGGTCAGCGACTTTTTCACGCATTTCAATAAAATTTTCTAAGGCTAAGTCTGCAATTGCATTAGCGTTTTCAATTCTACGTTTTTCAAATTCTTTAAAAATTTGGTTCCAGTCGTTAGGGTAGAGGTCTATACAGCGATTGAGTTCAGCGCAATCTTCAAAAGAACAGTTCATACCTTGCCCAAAAAAAGGAACAACCGCATGGCTTGCATCTCCTAAAATACAAGTGTTTTTGTAATGCCATGGATGGCAACGAATGGTGGCTAAATGCCCCGTCGGATGTTCCTGAAATTGTTCCACAAAATCCGGCATCAAAGGAACTATGTCCTTAAAATATTGATTAAAAAATTTTTCAATTTCAGTAGCTTGATTTAAATCCTCTAAGCCTTTTAAATTTTCAGTGCTTTCATACGGATGAAAGAGTGTACACGTAAAAGTTTTGTCAATATTAGCCAGAGCAATCAGCATAAAATTTCCGCGTGGCCAGATATGCAGTGCATTTTTTTCTAATTGAAATTCTCCTTGCGCATTAGGATACAAGTTCAACTCTTTATAACCGTAATCTAAATACTCTTGTGAATAACTGAAGCGAGGTAGTTTAATCAAGGCATTACGAACAGCAGAAGGTGCACCGTCTGTACCTATAATTATCTCGCATTGCACTTGAAACTCTGTGCCATTTTGTTCATCTTTGATAGTAACTATTTGATTATCAAGGTCTAAATTTGTACAACGATGCATAAAATAAATTTTTACTTTTCCTGTAGCTTCGGCATAATTCATTAAGGAACAGTTTAAAGTTTTTCGGGAGACGGAGTTAATGTAATAATCCTTACTTTTTCCGTAGGGCTGAAAAGATAAATTACCTTCTAAATCGTGCATCATTCTGCCGTACATAGGAATAGCAATTTGAAGCATATGTTCAGAAAGCCCTACTTCTTGTAAAGGTAAAATTCCTCTTAAAGATAAAGCCAAGTTAATAGACCTGCCAGCGGAAATATTAGTAACTCTTAAATCGGGGCGTTGTTCATATATTTCTACTTCAAAACCACGTTTAGCTAAATAGATAGACAACAAAGAACCTGCAAGCCCCGCTCCAATGATGGTAATTTTTTTCATAATATTTCAAGATTTTTGTGCAAGTTAGCAATTTTCTTTTAGAGAAAGACGTTATAAAAAATTATTGTTGTGAATTAAAAAAACTATTATCTTTGCCATGAAATAGCTTTACGAAAAGTTTAATAATTCAATGAAAAAAATTATTTTAGTAGGTTCATTATTATTGATTCAAAAGTTTCTCCATTGCTCTTTGGTTTACTCACAAGCTACCTCAACATCCACTGGTCAGGTTAGAGCAATCACAACTGCAGTGCCATTTTTGTTGATTTGCCCGGATTCTCGTTCAGGCGCCTTAGGGGAGGCTGGTGTTGCAATCGCAGATAATGCTAACGCTTTATATTGGAACCCTTCTGCTTTAGCGTTTACTACCAAAAAATATGGTTTTGCTACGAACTATACTCCATGGCTGAGAAATATTGTTCCGGACATAAATCATTCGTATGTGCCTGGTTACATCAATTTCGGAGATAAGGGCGGAGTGTTAGGTGCTTCCTTAACTTTCTTTTCTTTAGGAAACATTGAATTTACAGATAATGCAGGTATCAAAACTGGGGATTACAATCCGTCGGAATTTGCTATTTCAGTAGCTTATTCTCATAAAGTTACGGATAATCTTTCCGCTGGTGTGTCTTTAAGATATATTAACAGTTCGTTAGTTACTGCAACTTCGGTGGGAGGCTTCCCGACAAAACCCGCTCGCTCCGTTGCTGGAGATGCTAATTTGTTTTATACAAAGGATTTTACGCTTCGCGGCGGTCAGGGAGATATTCCTATGAACTTCCGTTTCGGCATCAATCTTACTAACATGGGAGCCAAAGTAAACTACACTAATTCCGCTCGGAAAGATTTCTTGCCTGCCAATATGAAAATAGGCTATGCTCTCAAAGCGAATTTAGATTCCTATAATAGTATTACTCTTGTCAATGACTTCAATAAATTGATGGTTCCCTCTGAAGGTGGGCAATCTACGAAACCTTTGTTGTCGGGGATGCTCGGTAGTTTTAATGATGCAAAAGGTGGAATGAGTGAAGAAATTTCAGAAATCAATACATCTATTGGGCTTGAATATTGGTATAATGATTTATTTGCAATTCGAGGTGGTTATTTCTATGAAGATCCTATGAAAGGTAACCGAAAATTTATTACACTCGGTGGCGGTATACGCTTCAAAACCTTCGGTCTTGATTTTGCTTATTTAGTTCCTTTCCAACAAAATCACCCGCTGCAAAATACTATCCGCTTTTCCTTATCGTTTGATTTTGAGAAAAACTAAAATTATTTAAAAAGTTTGAAAAGTTTCAATTTCATTTGAGCCCATGCTTTCATTTTCTGCCACGAGTTCATGTATTTGCACGATTTGTTTTTCATCTTAATGATTTAAATGTTCCATTAAGGAAGTGTAATTTTCTCGTCTAAAGATATAATAGAAAAAGCCTTAACCAAGGGCTACGTCAAGGGTCATCATCACAAGGAAGCCGCCGATAAAGCCGAGGGTAGCAATATCTGTATTTTTATCTTGTTGGGTTTCAGGGATTACTTCTTCTACCACCACAAAAATCATAGCACCGGCAGCAAAAGCAAGGGCATAAGGTAATATAGGAGTAAAAAAACTTACAGCAATAGCCCCTAAAACGCCAGCAATCGGTTCAACCATAGCGGATGCTTGCCCATACAAGAAACTTTTATTTCTGCTCATTCCCATTCTTCGTAAAGGCATAGCCACAGCAATTCCTTCCGGAAAATTTTGTAATCCGATGCCAATAGCTAAAGTTAAAGCTGCAGGAATAGATGCTTCAGGTATACCAGCGGCAACACCTCCAAAAAGTACGCCTACAGCTAAGCCCTCAGGTATATTATGAAGCGTAATGGCAAGCACTAAAAGTGTAGTTTTATGCCATCCCGATTTAATGCCTTCTGCCTCCTGAAAATTAATGTGGATATGCGGTAACCATTTATCTAAATAAAATAAAAATAATGCACCTAATGAAAAGCCTGTTGCAGCAGGTATAACCTTCATAAATCCTGTACCTTTTGACATCTCAATCGCAGGCGCCAATAAACTCCAATAACTTGCCGCAATCATTACTCCGCCCGTAAAGCCTAACATCCCATCCAAAACCTTCCGATTCAAATCTTTGAATAAGTACACAAACGAAGATCCTAATGCCGTTATAAACCAAGTAAATAAAGTTGCATAAAATGCTCCTAAAATCGGTGATATGCTTTCAAAGTAATTAACAATGATATTCATCCGCGCAAAATTACTCATTTTTAAATAAACAAGTTCAAGGTACATTTATATTGATAAATGGAATACTGCAAACTATCAGAAACTTATTTAAAACAATTTTTTGTCATCATATCAAATATAACTTAAATTTGCATTTTGGAACTTTTTATGAAAAATATTTCAAAGTTTATAGTACTGTTTTGGGCATGTATCCATCTTACTTTTGCTCAAAATATAGACGTTCTACATTATGACTTGTCTATTGTCATAAAAAATTTTACGCAAAAAAATATTTACGGGCAAGCCATTATTCACTATGAACTAAAGCAAAATACCGATTCTATCTTTTTTGAAATCAATCATTTAACAGTAGATTCGGTTATTTATCATGCTCAACAATTATCGCTTACTCAGAGAGCAGATAGCCTTTGGATAAAATTTCCGTCAACGGTTTTTCCTGCAATAGATAGTATCACTATTTATTACAGCGGTGAACCTGGTAAAGATCCTGCTAACTTAGGCGGTTTCTATTTTCAGGATAGTTCTTATGCTTTTAATATCGGCGTAAGTTTTATGAATGACCCCCATAATTTTGGTAAAGCTTGGTTCCCTTGTAGAGATAATTTTCAGGATAAAGCCACGTTTACTTACCATATTCATGTTGATTCAGGAAAAACGGCTACCTGCGGCGGTATCTTATATCAAATTGATACCCTTCCAGACCACTCCCGAATCTATCATTGGAATTTGACTACTCCCATTCCACCTTATTTAGCTTCCGTTGCCGTTGCAAATTTTGTAGCCGTAAAAGATACTGTTTTGAGCATCAATAATAATGTTATCCCCATTGAACTTTACGGTTTGCCTGCTGATACCAATAAAATCAAAGGTACTTTTTCGCATTTGAAACATGCCTTTCATATTTTTGAAAGTTTGTTTGGACCCTATTTATTTCAGCGAATAGGTTATGTGATGGTACCATTTAATGCAGGAGCTATGGAGCATGCTTGTAATATTGCCTTTCCCAAAGCTTTTGTTTCAGGAAGCAGTGCCTTAGATTATATCATGGCTCACGAACTTTCTCACCATTGGTTCGGTAACCTGGTCACTTGTAACCACCAAGAAAATATGTGGCTTAATGAAGGTTGGGCAAATTATTGTGAAGCGTTGTTTTTTGAGTTCTATCAGGATAAAAAAGCTTACAAGGATTATGTCAGAAGTTTACATGAAGATGTTTTGCGGCGTGCACACATTTTAGATGGAAGTTATTTACCTATTACTCCGATGCCTGCTAGTTATACCTATGGCACTACCGTCTATAAAAAAGGAGCAACTACCCTTCATACGCTCAGAAGTTACCTCGGGGATAGTCTTTTTTTCGGCGCTACTCGTCATTACCTCAATCAATTTGCTTTTCAAAGTGCCTCTACCGAAGATTTTCAGCAGGCTTTTGAAAATTATACTCCACTTAATTTAACTCGTTTTGTGAATGATTGGCTCAAAACGCCAGGTTTTGCTCATTTTGGTTTAGATAGTTTTAAGGTCATTCCGTATGGCAATGGTTACCAAACTCAAATCTATATTCATCAACGTCTTAAAGAAAAACCCAACTTTATTGAAGTCCATTTGCCCGTTGCATTATGGTCTAAAAATTGGGAAAGAAAAGATACTACGATATACATCAACAGTGAATATGCTAACGCTACAGTTTACACTGCTTTTGAACCCCTCTTTATTATGTTAGACCCTGAAGAAAAAATCGCTGATGCGACTGTAGATGAATATAAAATAGCCTACGGCGTAACTTCTTTGCCTTTTGATAAATCTTATGGTAATGTTAGCATCGTCAAATTAAATGGAGTTGATTCTTGTTTAGTACATTTTACGCATCATTTTATTTCTCCTGGCGGAGACCAACCTGAAAAAGGTATTTATGTAGGTAATCGTTATTGGGAAGTAAATTTTATTAGCCCGGATACAGGTTTTCAAGCAAAAGCAATCTTTCGTTATAATGGTGGTAGTACAGGCACAACAGGTTATATTGATGCGGATTGGTGGAACACGGTTGAAGATTCATTAGTTTTACTTTATAAAGAAAAAATGCACCATCCTTGGCAAATTTGGGATTCTACGGTTCACCAAAAAGGTAACTCTACTGATAAAATTGGTTATTTTGAAGCGCGTTACCTCAAACCCGGTTTTTTTGCTATTGGTTACAAAGATACCGTTCAAACTATCAATCGCTCAAAAAATCTCAATCCGTATTACTTACACGTTTATCCTAATCCCTCTACAGGCAATTTATTCCTTGAAACCAATTTGTCTGCTTCTGAACTTGCTAACGCTCAAATTTTTATTTACAATTCATTAGGTCAACTTCTTTTACAACTTCCTTACCAAAAATCTATTAGCCTTGCAATGCCTTCGGGCTATTATTACATGGAACTAAAAACTCCTGCTCATAGCTTTTATCATAAACTCTTGTTCCATGAATAAAGCTTCATTTAAAAGTAAGTATTACCCTACTACACGCAAAAGAATTTGGCTCGTACAACGCTACGCTCAAAAGTATTATCATTTCTTTGCTCTGTTCATTATGGTTACCTCCTTGTTGATGATACTCCAACAGCAAAGCCCTTTTTACTTTGTTATCATTACAGGCACTTTGGGAATATTTTTTTCTAATTTCATGGGAATAATGAAACTAAATGCCTTAGTAGCAGAAATATATTTTGTAGAAGACCAATTTTATGTTTTGTTTGTAGAAGATATACTCAAAGGCGGTAAAATCCCTTCTTTTCCTATACGTTTTGCTCATTTTTCTTGGAATGCACAAGGTGCCACCATTCACTACCATGACCGTATCCTCCAACTGAATAAAGAAGATTGGGAAGACTGGAATTTACTTGCTCAATGGTTTTTGCCTCAAAATACTGAACCTCCTGTTTTTCATTATGAATACATTGAAAAAAATCATAACTTATAAGCTATGGCAACCGAAGATGATAACTGGGATGACCTCAAAAAATGGTTTACTATCTCGGAAGTTTCCGAAATGTTGAACATTCCTTCTACGGTTATACGTTATTGGGAAACTGAATTCCCAGAGCTCAAACCACGAAAAAATAGGCATGGAAAACGCATGTATAACCATGAAGATATAGAATTTCTCAAAAAATTACATTACCTTTTACGTGTCAAAAAGTATACTATCAAAGGAGCCAAAGAAGCTCTTAAAAATCAAAAAAATGAAATTGAATTTCAAATGAAAGCTCGGGAATTGCTCTTAAAGTTTAAAGAATTCTTACTTGCTTTAAAAAATCAATGAAATAATTATTCATCAAGTTTAAGGTCATAGATACTTAGAATGTCTTTAAATTCTTTTTCAAGATGGAGTTCCAAGTCAATTAATTTTCTGTTCTGACATCAAAAATCCATCCATGTATTTTAGGATAACCTGTTTTACACCAAGAA
>Ga0068706_1000525_pt1 | contig 18381 bp, 15 predicted proteins | sample YNPMSBMetaG_FD_65632 | JGI IMG/M metagenome (GOLD analysis project Ga0068706, IMG submission 65632) | Anoxygenic and chlorotrophic microbial mat microbial communities from Yellowstone National Park, USA - YNP MS-B MetaG | ecosystem: Environmental > Aquatic > Thermal springs > Hot (42-90C) >...
AGGTTTGGCTAAGGTGATACTCAATCGCAAATATGGCTTCATTAATAAGACCGGCAAAGAAATCGTAACCCCTAAATATGATGATGCATGGAATTTCGACGAAGGTTTGGCTGAAGTGAAACTCAATGGAAAGTGGTTTTACATCAAAGTTTTTCCTAACGGCAAAGTAGTAGAGTATTATGATGAATAATTTTAAAACTTTTAAGCATGGGGACTTTGTGGGCTACCTGCCTGTATGCCCAAGAACTTATCCCTTACCGCAAAGGCGATAAATGGGGATTTTGTACACCAGATAAGAAAGTGGTGATACAGCCGAAGTATGATGATGCGTGGAGCTTCTCCGAAGGTTTTGCTCGGGTGGAACTCAAAGGCAAATGGGGCTTCATTGATAAACTGAACTACTATTCATTGAGGCGGAAGCTCAAAAAAGATTAGGTAATGAAGCTGCTGCTTCTGCGGCTTATGATGCGGCTATTACAGCTTCCTTAGAACAGTGTAATCTTTCTGCTACAGATATTGCTATTTACCTATCTGCGCACGGCTCCAATGGTAACCCGTTACCCTAGAACAAATTATGACACAAAAGTATATTGCTTTGTTTACCAACATTCAAGCTTATACAGACTGGCGAAGAACTAATTTCCCTTCCTTAACTCCTTCTGGTACAAATACTCAAATTCCTAGAAGAATGCCTACCCCTCAGTCCGAAAGAATCTTTAACCCTAACGCAAGGGTTAATAACAACCTCTATGACAGAGTTTGGTGGGACCAATAAATATAAAAATTAATGAAAAAAAGAGGCTGTCCATAAACAACAGCCTCTTTTTTTAATTTTGTTTTTTTAAAATACCTTGACTTTCTAAAATTTTTTCAACACCACCAATGTACCTATTTTTACCGTCCTTAAATTTATTCATCATAGATTTTATGAGGAAAAGAACTTCCAAAGACCAATATTTGACATGATTAGCATGAAATCTATACTCTTGATAATCTAAATCACTATCCTCAAATGAGCAACAATCTGTTGCTTCGTAAATTCTAAGCTCAACCATACAATCCACTAAATCCGAAATTTCTGCAAACGCTAACATATCTAAAAGTTGCTTACTGTCTTTTTTTCCTAAACAGTTTTGTATTTCCAAACAAAGTTTAGATTTTTCCGTTTTGGGCTTTAATATATCATACTGCTTTAAATTTCGATAAACCGTTTCAAACCTACCTTTATCTTTTATGATTGAATTCGGCGAATTTAAGCTTTTGTTTAGTTCATGTAAATATTTTAAATTAGGATTTTGCGAGCGTACAGTAATAGGAAGTAAATAAAAAATCAAATGACTGATAAACAAAACTATTCTTTTCATACTCAAAAATTTTGTCAAAATTAAAAACACAAACATTAGTATTTCTAGTTTTAGTAAGAATCTTCCAATTTTGGGTATTGACACTAAAAATAAAAAGCCTGAACTTTACATTCTAATTTTTATGTTATGAAAAATTTAAGAATTTTAGCATTTTTAGTAGTTTTAGGGCTTGGTAATGCCACAGTAAAAGCACAAAATTGGACGGTAATAAATTCGAATGACAAAAGTTGTGTCATTAAAGGAAAAGATAATGGCACTTTTGGAAAAATGAAATCCGTTATCATCATGGTAGATAACCAAAGACAATATCGGTATGAATTTAATTGGAAAACACAGACTGGCAAACGTGGCGAGAAATGCTCATGGATAGGTGATGTCATGGAAATCGCTATGAATGCTTGTAAAAAGGGTATTCCCTTAGAAAGTTTAGGTTTTGAACCCATAAATTAATGAAAAATTGGATAATCCTTGTGGGATTATTGGGCTTATTTCAAATAAATATAGCCCAAAACTTTATAGAATGTGTAGAAAGCGTAGAAATTTTTCCCAATAATGAAATCGTATAGTATGAAAAAGTTCATCATTCTTAGCGTAATCGCACTATATAGTGCAACAGGCTTTGTAAAAGCCCAAAGTACAGACAAAGAAAGTTTTCATGCTTTCTTAGAAGAAAATCTGAGTTTCATTTTACCAAGTGCATTTGAGCCAAATAAAGCTTATGTAACGTTCGTAGGTACTGATTGGTCTCAAAAATGCTTAACCGAAAGTGATAACATGTATAAGAACACAGTGTATTTAATCACTCAAATTGGTGGTACTCGTAAGACAGAAAAACTTCAAGATGTTTTGAAAAAAACCGAAGCTTTTGCTCAAAAAAATCCTAAATTCTTTTGGGCTCAGTATCTCTACGCCATGAACTTATTAAAGCTACAAAGCGATAAACTTAAAGAACAATGGCAAAAAACACTACAAACTGAGCCCGAAGATGCTTATGGTTATCTTTTGTTAGCTCTATATGCAGAGGATAGTAAAAGAAAACAGTTTTACGAAAAATCCATTCAAGCAAATCCAAGATATGCAGACGCCTATTATGAATATGGTCTTTATTTAGAAGAAGAAGAAAAAAATACTAACAAAGCGATTGAAATGTATCAAAAAGCCATTGACATCAATCAGCATGCAAATGCCTACAATAACTTAGGTTCTATTTACGTTTCAAATCAACAATTTGACAAAGCAAAACAATTGTACATAAAAGCCTTGGAGGTACATCCTAAATATGCTAAACTTCATGCCAACAAAGGCGTAGTAGAATTCTACACGGAAGATTACGAAAGTGCAAAAAAGTCTTTAAAAAAAGCTATTGAACTGGATGCAGAATATGGCTCAGCTTATTTTATGTTAGGAATGCTAGAATTAGCAACTGGTGATAAAACGAATGGTTGTACTCATTTAAATAAAGCGAAAGAACTAGGCGAGCAAACGGCTGACCAATATATTCAAAAGTATTGTAAATAAATTAGTGGTGAAAAAAATGTATTCGTTGATTTTATTCAAACAAAATATCGTTAAACTAAAAAATATAAGTATATGAAAAAGTTCAAATGCCGTACCATGAAAGGTACTATGACTCAGTTTCAAATTATGATTTTTGCAATAATGATATTGGCTACAACGCTTCTAATATTTTTTCTCCTGAATAAATATGATGTAAATTTTGCATTACTACTATTTTTTGCAGTTATCGGAATTTCCATTCCATTGGTGATTATTCCTATGCGTAAGTACTCTTCTGTTGCTGTTGAAATCACCGATAAAGAGCTCCGATTTCTAAATAAATCTAACACTGTTAAGTTTACTATTCCTATTGTTGATATTGAAAGCGCAAAGCCCGAACCTAATCCAAATATCTACGTAAACAGAGATCTAAACACCAAACTAACCGTAAAACTAAATCAGGTCAAATTTTTTCCATTTTTTTGCCGGAGGAAGGTACTAAATACATAGGCGAATTAGTGGGTAAAACGGTTTTTGATGAATCAAACCTTAAAAAAATTCCTCTTTACATGCACATTTTATTTGCCTTCGCAGTAATTTTAGTCCCACTTCTCATAACATTAGCTATTGTAGATCCGGATTCTTTTTTTAAAGACACGGGAGATTATGTAAGATTCTATATTTATATCCCAGGTCTCATCGGTATTATGATTTGTTATATCCAACTAAGAAAAAAGTTAAAGAATCAATGAAAAAATTACTTTTTTTTTTGAGTTTAGTAGTATTATTTTCTTGTCATAATCCTAAGGGTAACACAGAAAGTATAGAGCCCCAACAAGTAAAAGTACTTGTTCCTTACAACAAATCAGGGGTATGGGGCTTTTGTACGCTTGATAAATCAGTTGTCATAAATCCTAAATACGAAGAAGTATATTTTTTTTCGGATGGATTTGCTAAGGTATCGTTGGGAAAGAAATATGGTTTTATTGATAGTAGTGGAAAAGAAGTTGTACCTATTGAATACGACGATGCCAAAGATTTCTCGGAAGGTATGGCAGCAGTTAAAAGGAATTATAAATGGGGATTTGTGGACAAAACCGGAAAAGAAGTAATACCGTTTGTTTATGACAAAGTAGGAAGTTTTTCTAATGGATTTGCTGTCGTAAAACGTGATAAATTAGCACTTTTACTTATTCCGATTGGTTTTTGGGGGATAATTAATAAAAAGGGTAAAGTAGTATTACCTGTAAAGTACAATGAAATCAAGAAATTAGATCATGGTATGATAGCAGTAAATCTTGAAGGGAAATGGGGTTTATTAGATAGTACTATCAAAGAAATTGTCCCACCTAAATATGATTTCATTGGAGATTTTGATAAAAATTTACTTTTTGTGAAACTCAATGGAAAAGAGTTTTACATCAAAGTTTTTCCTGATGGCAAAGTAGTAGAGTATTATGAGAAATAATTTCAAAACTTTTAAGCATGGGGCTTTTGTGGGCTACCTGCCTGCAAGCCCAAGAACTAATCCCTTACCGCAAAGGCGATAAATGGGGATTTTGTACACCGGAATAAGAAAGTGGTGATACAGCCGAAGTATGATGGTGCATGGAATTTCTACGAAGGTTTGGCTGGGGTGAAGCTCTTTGGAAGGGATTTATACTTTAAAGTTTTTCATTAAGAAAGTTTAACGATTTTTTTGGGTGTATACTCATATCGGTTCCAATATCTTACGGTCTTACTCGTAACGGTCTTTTTGTAACAAAACAAAAAGTTAACAAGTTAACAAGATGCATAGATTTCAAAAATCCGTATTATTCATTCATCTAGTGATTTTAACAAATCTTCCCATTGTTCAAAAGGCAACTCACAATTTCCATTTTTACATAAATAAAATTTTAAATTTTCACTCATTTTACCATTGAATAACAACCATGGTAATGTTTTTTTCAAAGGAAATTTTAGTAAAAAAGGGTGATAAAAATTTTGGTCTATTTGAGATACATAAAACTCAGCTTGGCTACCTGTAATAATCAATTCTTTTTGACCGTAATACATTTTAGTTAATAACCAAGCCCAATTAGCATGCGAAGAAGGATAATTAGTTATAAGAGGTAATAGTTGGAGAACAATATTTTCAATCATTTGTAAGTAATGAGAATCCCATTCGATGTGGTAAATAGTATATAATAAATTGAAAACCATTGAGTTAGAAGATGGTATAACAGAATCATAAAGCTCAGTTTTATTTACCAAAATTTCGTTAAAATCATGATTAGAAAAGGAGAAAACATTAGTTTTATCATCATAAAAAAAGTTGTGAATTACTTCATATATTTGAAAAACATGTTTTAAGTATTTTTCATCTCCTGTTGAAACAAACAATTCTCTGGCAGCATCAGCTAAAGTCACATAATCTTCTAAAAATGCATCTATTTTAGCGTATTGATTTTTATAAGTTCTAAAAAAGAAATCGTTATTACTTTTCATTTTTTGGAAGATGAAATCATAGGTACTTTTAGCAATATTTAACCAAAAAGGTTCATTAAAAACTCGGGAAGCATAAGCAAAAGACTGTATAGCCATTGCATTCCAAGAAAGAATAATTTTGTCATCCGTTTGAGGTCTAATTCTTTGATTTCTAGCGTTTAAGAGCATTTTTTTCCATAGTTTCATTTTATCATAAAAAATTTCATTAGTTAGGTTGTATTTTCTAAGGACATCCTCTAAGTATTCAGTAAGATGGAGAATATTCAAGTTGTGTTCCCAGTTACCATTTTTTTGAATATTAAAAATTTCAGAAAAAATAAGAAAATCATCCTGTAAGATATTTTGTAATTCATCATAAGACCACAAATAAAATTTACCTTCGATTCCTTCTGAATCAGCATCTAAGGAAGAATAAAAAGCATTTTCAGGGGAATATAATTCTCGTAATAAAAAGCCAATGGTTTCGTATACAACACTTTTAAACAGAGGCAATTTAAATTTTTGGTAAGCTTCAGCATAAAGTTGTATCATTTGCGCATTATCATAAAGCATTTTTTCAAAATGAGGAACTTTCCAGTATTCATCCACTGAATAACGAGCAAATCCTCCCCCTACATGGTCATAAATACCCCCATGAGCCATTTGAGTGAGGGTTGTAAGAACAGCGGTATCAATTTCAGAGTTTTTTAGGATGGTTGAAATTCTTAAAAGAAAAAGCCAGTTAATGGGCGTTGGAAACTTAGGAGCTCCTGAAAATCCTCCGTTCTTAAAATCAACTCTTTTTAGTAAATTTTTTATAATTTCTTGGAAATGACTTTCATTGATATTTGTTTGTTTTTTTAAATGAAAAGTAGATTCCAAATATTGAATTCCCTGAATCACGTTCTTTCCTATTTGTTTTGCCTTCTCATAATCACGATGAACATAATCATAAACTTTTTGAATGATTTCTATCCAACGCTTTTTAGGAACGTAAGTTGCAGCAAAAATAGGGGTTCCATCTGGAAGACAAATACAATTTAGAGGCCATCCTCCATGTCCGTTCATTAGTTGCATAGCATCCATATAAAAATGATCCACATCAGGTCTTTCTTCCCTATCTACTTTGATGTTGATAAAAAGTTTATTCATGATTTGTGCAACTTCATCGTCTTCAAAACATTCCTTTTCCATGACGTGGCACCAATGACAAGCCGCATACCCTATGCTAACCAATATTAACTTATTTTCTTTTTGAGCTTTTTCTAAAATTTCTTTTTTCCACGGATACCAATTAACAGGATTATGCGCGTGTTGTAATAAATATGGACTTGTTTCGTTGATTAAAGAGTTCATAACTAAATGCTTATATAACAAATGATTTTTAAAAAAGGTCAAATAAAATAAAATATTTATGCATAAAACTAAAATTTAGAATTATTTCTTAATTTTGTGCAAAAGTTTATGAAACTAAGCTATTTCCTACTAACTAAATTGATAGTTTTTGTTTTGACAATAGGATTAAACTTATCCAAAGCCCAAGAAGCAAGATCTAAAAGAAAAATCAAAAAACAGGAGCAAAATAAAACTAATAACACTTCTAATAACACATCCGCAAACCTTAGCTTTGTAAAATCTAAATCTAGTTTGACAGGGAAAGTGATAGATGCCAACACGGGAGAGCCCTTAATAGGCGTTACAGTAAAAATTAAAGAACTGAATGTAGGTACTCAAACCGATTTAGAAGGTAATTTTATTATTGCGAATTTAGATACCAATTCTCCATTTACAGTTGAATTTCATTATATTTCGTACCAAACCAAAGAACTAACTAACCTCATTTTAAAGCCATCAGATAACAAACCTATAATTGTTTCAATGGAAGAGCAAGGCGTAAATGTGGAAGAAGTGGTTATTACAGAGGATGTAAGAAAAGAATCTGATGCTTCTGCACAACTACTGCAAAAACTAAATATTCGCTTGATGGATGTTTTTTCAGGCGATATGATTTTACAATCTTCTACAGATTTGTTTATGGCAACCTCAATAAATAGAATGCCGGGCATAGCACTTATTGAAGATAAATTTTTGACCATTAGAGGTTTACCTGAAAGATACAATGGAATTTTATTTAATGGTTTCCCTTTGCCCGTTATGAATGTAGAAAGGCAAACCTTTGATTTTAATAATTTATTCAGCTCCTTTATTTCACAAGTACAATTAGTAAAAAGTTCAACAGCTGACCAATTCGGAAATTTAGGCGGTGGAATAGTGCGTTTTGAAACTCCTGGAATGCCATCAAAAAATGAATTTGTAGCCAATATTATTTCTGGCTATAACTTTATGGCAAGCTTCCAAAAACAAATTTTACCTCTTAATCAAAATAAAGGATTATTAGGCTTTATGAGTAGTCCAGAGCCCTTTTTGCCCAAAAATTTCCCTGAATTCAATGAATTTCAACCCATTGCCTCTAATCCTAATAACCCTCAATTAGCCGAATACGGTAAAACAGTTCAAGCTGACTTCCTAACCACTCAAAAAAATGCTCTGCCTAATTTGTATTTTTATTCTCATTGGAAAAAAAGAATTGAACTCGGTCCAAATAAATTCTTAGGTTGGACGCTCGGATTAAATACCAGTAATATCAATACCAAAGAAACATTAGATTTGAATGTTTTAGCTGAATATTCTCCTGGATTAGGTTACAGTCTTGTGGCAGATTATTCAAATAGTAGCATTTATAAAAGACAACAGATTTCGTCTTTCATAGCCAATTTAGCGTTTCAAAGTGAAAAATTTATTTTAAATTTTAAAAATACCGCTCTTTTTAACTATGTAGGTAGAAATATTGATATGTACGGAAATTATTATGACCTGAACAACCTCTTAACTCCTTATCGTAGAATGATTAACCGTTTTGAAAAACAAATGCTTTATTCTACGCAAATTCAAACTGAATATTTGTTAAATAAAAAAGAAAAAAAAGAACTTAAAATATCGGGAAATGTATTTTTTAATTATGCCAATTCAAATAATCCTTTTTATTATACCATCAACACTCTTCAAAACGAATCTAATAACCAATGGTATTTCTCTGACCAAGTAATTTTGGGAGCTAATGCTTTACTATTTATGAACATGCAAAGTTCTCAACAAGATAGAATGCTGGGGGCAGAATGGTTTGCGTTGTATACTGATAAAGGTGAGAAAATTAAATGGAATCTGAAGAGCGGATTTTATTTTGGCTACTATACTAAGAATTTTAATGCAAGAAATATAGGTTTTTTACCTGGTGATAGTTTGAAAAATTCTCCTGTAATAAAGGAACAAATCATTGATAATCAACAATTTATTTTTAATCAAAACATAATTGCTCCCAATTATTTTTATCTTACAGAATTAACAGACGATAAAGACAATTTCCGTTCTAAAGTGTTAAATATTGCACCTTACATTCAATCGGAGATAAATATATCCAAATTATGGAGCTTTCTTATAGGAGTTCGTTTAGATACCTATTCTGAATATTTAGAGAATACTACCTTAGCTGGTTCTGTTGTTCCATTCCGAGAAAAATTATTTATCAATCCTTTACCATCATTATCTCTTGCAAGGCATTTAAGTGATAAAATGAACTTAAAATTAGGTATATCACAAACTGTTATTCGTTCAGATACACGAGAATTATCTTATTTTAAATTTTTTGATAGACAGACCTTATCAGAATGGGAAGGAAATCCAGAATTAAAACCTACTCAAATTTTTAATACAGATTTACGTTTTGAATATTTCCCGCAAGGTATTGATATGCTTACCATAACTCCCTTTTTTAAATACTTAAAAGACCCAATTGAACAAACCGTCAGCCCTACTTCTGGTAGTGGTGTGTATTTCAATAAATATACTTTAAGCAACGCTGGTGCCGCTATTTCTTATGGCATAGAAATAGAATTTAGAAAAAGATTCTCATACGAACCAGAAAATTATTTTTCTAATTTAAGTATCTACGGCAACTTAACACTCTTAAATTCCGTTGTCACAAAAGAAAATGAACAGCTTCAAGGTATAAGAACTAATAGAAGACTTCAAGGATTAAGCCCTCTTCTATCAAACTTAGGTATTTTATTTAAAGAACCTAAAACAGGTATCGGATTTGATGTTTTCTATAATCGTTTTGGAAGACAAATTGTGGTGGTTGGTAAACCAGGTCAATTTAATGATCTCGTTGTTTTACCACGTGATAGAATGGATATTCAGATTTCCAAAAATTTTAAAGATAAAATTTTACTTCGTTTTATTATTCAAGATGTGTTCAATCAACCTTTTTATAGAGTACAATTCTACGAAAATAATATTCACGCAAAATTTAAAGACGCTCGTTTGAATACTCGCTACATGCAAGGTAGGTTGTTTACTTTGAGCTTGAATTACAAAATTTAATTGAGAACTATCATGTTGGCTAGTTTTATAAAGTGAACTTTTTAGATTGGTTCAATGGAAAAAATTTGGGAGTTCTAAATTTTCATTATAAAACACTACAAACAAAAAAAAGCGGAAATAACTCCGCTTTCTTGTTTCATGAATAAAGTTAGATTTTTTTACTTTTTATCGTCTTTAATTTCTTCGTATTCAACCTCTTCATAATCAGATTTTGAATTAGAAGATTGGGAATTAGAAGAGGTATTTTGAGAAGCATTAGCGTACATTTCTTGCGTTGCAGTTTGCCATGCCGAATTTAATTTAGGCATAATATCTCTAACAGCAGTTATATTTTTGGAATTATAAGCTTCTTTTAATTGAGAGACTAAATTTTCTATTTTAGATTTATTTTCAGGAGAAAGTTTATCACCGAATTCTTTAAGTTGTTTTTCAGAAGTAAAAATAAGGTTATCGGCTTCATTAAGGGTTTGAGCTTCTTTAGCTCTTCTTTCATCTTCTGCAGCATATTGTTGAGCTTCGGCTTTCATTCGTTGAATTTCTGCTTCTGTTAATCCACTGGAAGCTTCAATACGGATTTTTTGTTCTTTACCAGTAGTTTTTTCTTTTGCACTAACGTTGAGAATTCCGTTTGCGTCTATATCAAAGGTAACTTCAATTTGGGGAACACCACGAGGAGCTGGTGGAATACCATCTAAATGGAAGCGCCCAAGTGATTTATTATCTGCTGCCATTTTTCTTTCTCCTTGAAGAACATGAATTTCTACGGAAGGTTGATTATCTGAGGCAGTAGTAAAAATTTGAGTTTTTCGGACAGGAATGGAAGTATTGGCTTCAATAAGTACATTAAAAATACCGCCTAAGGTTTCTATGCCCAAAGAAAGCGGAGTAACATCCACGAGCACAACTCCTTTCACATCTCCTGCAAGTACGCCACCTTGAACTGCTGCACCTAATGCTACGACTTCATCTGGATTCACAGAACGATTAGGAGCTTTTCCAAAAAACTCTTGTACAAGTTGTTGTACTTTGGGGATACGTGTAGAACCTCCTACTAATAATACTTCGTCTATATCCGAAGGTTTTAATTTAGCATCTTCAAGAGCTTTTTTACAAGGATCTAACATTTTTTTGAATAGGTGGTCAGAAAGTTGTTCAAATTTAGAGCGAGTAAGTGTCATTTGTAAATTTTTGGGGGCAACGGGGTCTAGTACAATATAAGGCAAATTGATTTCTACCTGAGTTTGGGTAGAAAGCTCAATTTTAGCATTTTCAGCGGCTTCTTTTAATCTTTGGAGAGCACGTGGATCTTTTCTGAGGTCTATACCTTCTTGTTTTTGGAACTCATCCGCTAAATAGTTGATAATCACTTGGTCAAAATCATCACCGCCGAGGTGGGTATCACCGTTAGTAGAAAGTACTTCAAACAAACCTCCCCCTACTTCTAAAATCGAAATATCAAAGGTACCGCCACCTAAATCAAAAACTGCAATTTTGGCATCTTTATGTTTTTTGTCAATACCATAAGCAAGAGCAGCAGCAGTCGGTTCGTTAACAATTCTAGCTACTTTAAGCCCGGCAATTTCTCCTGCTTCTTTGGTTGCTTGTCTTTGAGCATCATTAAAATAGGCAGGCACCGTAATAACCGCTTCTTTAACTTCTTCACCTAAATAATCTTCTGCCGCTTTTTTGAGTTTTTGTAAAATCATAGCAGAAATTTCTTGGGGAGTATAAAGCCTATTGTTAACAGAAACTCTACAAGTATCGTTATCCCCTCTAACCACTTTATAAGGTACCATCGCAATATCTTTTGCGGCTTCATCATATTTTCTACCCATGAAGCGTTTAATAGAAAAAATGGTACTATGAGGGTAAACAATCGCTTGACGTTTTGCTTGTTCGCCTACTTTTCTTTCATTATCACTCGTAAATGCTACGACTGAAGGCGTAGTTCTTTTACCTTCTTGGTTAATAATAACGACGGGCTCACCGCCTTCCATCACCGCAACCACTGAGTTAGTCGTTCCTAAATCTATACCAATAATTTTAGCCATAAATTATTTTTTCTACTCTTGTTACAATGAAAATGCCATAAAAATAAAAATGTGCCATTTTGTCATAAATCAGGAAAAAATGTGAGCTTTAAAACCCAAAAAAAGGAATTTTGTCAGTTTAGCTCAGCTTGAACTGAAAATTTTACACTAATTTCCCTTTTTCCGACTACCCTAAAAAATCAAAATTATTTTATTAAATTATTAAAACAACATATTTTTGAACTCAAATCTTTAAATATGGAAGAGATTGCCATAGAAAACCTCAAAGTACATGGAATGCACTTACCTAGCGATGACTTTCAAAAAATCATTCAACACTATCCCCTGGTCATTGTGCATTTCCTAAGACACTTAAACTGTATGTTTTGTAAACATTCTGTTGATGAACTAAAAAAATTAGTAGAAAAAAATCCCAAATTTCCGCCTATTATTTTTGTACATACTTCAACCTTAGAAAAAGGAGAAGAATTTTTCAAAAAACGCTTTTTTCCAAATACCCCTCATATTTCTGACCCTGACCAAGTACTTTATAAAAGGTTTAAAATCCATAAAATGACTCCATCCAAATTCTTTTTTCCTACTTTTCTTAAAAGAGTTGTTGAACTGAGTTTAAAAGGGTATAAAAATGAAGCCTACCAAAATAAAGAAGATCCTACCGTGCTAAGCGGTACTTTTGTTTATTATCAGGGCAAATTGAAATGGCTGCATAGAGCGGAACTGCCTGGTGATGAACCTAATTGGAACAAAATAATCAGTAAATAAAACATGAAAACCTTCATTCTAAAATATTGGGATAAATATCCTTTACCTTTTTTATTGATTACCGGTCTGATAATCAGGCTGATAGCTGTCATTTTTTCAAAGGGCTATGCAATGTTTGATGACCATTTCTTAGTAGTAGAACCGGCTCAATCCTGGATTGAAGGGGTAAATTGTTTACGTTGGCTTCCGAGTGAAAACCACCATACTCCCCAAGGGCACGGATGGATTTTCCCTGGTTTTCATTACCTTGTTTTTCTTTTTCTTGAAACCATCGGCATCTATGACCCACAAATCAAAATGTACGTTATTCGTTTCCTTTTAGCTCTTTTATCTTTACTTACCATTTACTATGGCTACCAAATTACACGTTGCTTAAGTCCACACGAAAAAGATGCAAGAAATGTCGGTTTACTACTTACTTTTTTATTTTTCTTTCCTGTATTTGCTGTGAGAAGTTTAGTAGAAATGGCTACAATCCCTTTTGTGTTGATGTCCATTTTTTACCTCCTAAAAGCAGAAAATTCTTTCAAATTATTTTTTATTTCAGGTTTAATTTCAGGTTTTTCTGTTTGTATACGATTTCAATCAGGGTTATTTCCTTTGGGCATCGGCTTAGTGCTTTTATATCGAAAAAAAATTTTACCGTTTCTTTTGTATTTTTTAGGCAATATTATAACATTTTCTTTGGTACACGGACTGTTAGACTGGTATTTTTGGGGGTATCCATTTGCTGAAGTTCAAAGTTATATTCAATACAATATTACTCACCGAAATGATTATATTACTCTACCATGGTACAATTTTTTACTTGTTTTAGCAGGTTTTTTAGTTCCTCCTATAAGTTTTTTTTTACTAATAGGATTTTTTCAATCATGGAAAAAATATCTTTTGCTATTTATACCTGCCTTTATTTTTTTGGTTTTTCATAGCTACTTCCCTAATAAACAAGAGCGTTTCATTTTACCTATGATTCCTTTGGTAATTATCTTGGGAACAATAGTTTGGAACGAACATGTAAGACAAAAAACATTGCCCGCATGGATTTTGAAGCATTATAATAAGTTTTGGGCATTCTTTTGGATTATAAACACCTTGGCTTTAATATTTTTGTTACCTGCTTACATGAAAAAAACACGTGTAGAAGCTATGTATTTTTTGTATCATCAACCAGGTGATAAGCGTTTCTTAATTGAAAATAGCTTTGAAGATGCTTGTAACTTTATGCCTATGTTTTACGCTGATGAATGGGATGAAAAATGTGAACAGTTTTGTGTTACTGCTTCCACTGACCTCAATAGCCTTTGCCAATATTTTAAAGATAGACCCCACAAAAAACCAAATTATATCATTTTTCTAGATGAAAAAGACTTAGAGAAACGTATTCAAAAAATTAAAACTTGTTATCCCAATATTCAATGGATTAAGACTATTCAGCCAAGCTATCTAGATCAATTTATCAAATGGCTTAATCCCATCAACAAAAATTATACAGCTTATATATTCAAAGTTCAATAGTTTATCTTATTCAAGGGAGCATAGGCACTACTGTTCTTAAAACTTTTTCAACTTCTTTGCCTAATCAAAGATTAAATTTTTTGTGGTGCTTTAAGTTCAAAAGAAATAAATCTATTGAAAACATTAGATTGAAAGAAAAAATTAAGTGAAGTAGTTTTATTCAAACTACCCCACCTACTTTAAATTATCAAACCATACTGTATTATTTTTACGTTTTAGAATTAACAATTCACTTGTTCAGAACCTATCGTTACAGAAGGATCATTAGGCAATGCCTTCCTGCATCGTATCCAATCATATTCTGTGTCTTGAATATTAGTATATTGAGGAGTGTCGTCCACAAAGCTACCTATTTGAATCCAAGCTAAATTCTTTGCCCATGATGTAAAAACAGGGGTATTGCATTGGTAAGCGTAATCTCTTGCGAAAAAAACTTGATTACTCAGGATTTTTTCACCAAGTATGTACCATGTGTAATTAGCAGACGTCCAACAATTTCCATTGCCATAAATATTATAAGTATTTGCAGCACCATTTCCTACCAATGCTAATACATCTTGAACAAACCACTCTCTCATGTAATGAATCACAGCATTGCTACATGAATTATAATGACATCCCCCATTCATGGCACTATTAGCTTCTAAATTACCTGAATATTGTAAAGATCCTCCTCCTGTTGAAGTTGGATGGTACAAAATTCTTCCTTCCAAAAAATAACCATTGTTAAGGAAAAAAGGCAAAGGTTGATTACGGTAAATGGTACCCACGTTGATGCGTAGAATTCCGCCCCCATAGGTATAATTAGCACTTATTCCGGGAGTCCAATCAGCAGGTAAAGAAGTGCCGGTAAAGTCTTCCCAGTAATCAAATATAGTAGAGGGGCTTGCCATTGTAGAGGTAGCAACGGGATTACCGTAGAATAAGTAAATGTTAAAAGTAGTACTGGCAGGGAGTACAGGGATTTTTACCCAAATGAGAGTAGTTGAAGTATTTAAACCAGACTCAATCCAAAAATCCAAAAGGTTACAGTTACTGTCCGTAAACCGTATATCGGCTCCGAAGGCTTGCATTTTTCCACTTGAAATTAAGGTTTGAGTATTGATGACCACAGGAACTTGAAAGTTAGCAGCAGTGGTAGCATTGGTATTGTTGATGGTTATGGGGACACGGTACTGCCACTGTGGGGCTAAACAAGAAGAAAGCACACTGGTGCAGATGGTAGGAGAATTGCCACAGATATTTTGTGCAGAAACGCACACGTTGCCCCCGTTGGGACCAGCGGTTACTGTTACATTATTCGTTCCACTTCCACTCACAATGTTCCAACCTGTTGGAAAGCTCCAATTGTAGGAAGACGCTCCCGCTACCGTATTGATGCTATAATTATAATTATTGCCCGGACAAACAATACTAGGGCCTGTTATGCTGGACGGAGCAGGGGGGGTAGCGTCGCAGTTGTTCAAACACCCGATGGTAACCCATGAGTTACTTGAGTCATTATACGACTCGAAGCACCGAGTAGTAGTATTAAAAATAAGTAAAGCATCGGCAGGGTTGGTAATTGCATCACGTTGAGCTGTCGTCATTCGTGGAATGAGTAAGCCACGCTGTGTGTCAACAATGTCTAATTTTGCAGATGGGTCAGGGGTATTAGTACCTATCCCGACGTTTTGGGCTTGAACCGATAAAATTCCCGCCCAACTAATTAAGATCAGTAAAAAGTTCTTCATATTTTTGTTATTGATTTCACCTACAAAATTAGTAATGATTTTTTAAAACACAAAATAAAGTTCTAATTTTTTTTATTTTCTTGGATTTTTAAGATAAACTTCATAATTTTTAATTTCGAGAACGTTTTGTTCTACTAACTTACGTAAAGTAACTTTTGCTTCTTCAGAGTTCCCTGTTTTTACTTTTTGTAAAATTTTTTGGTAATTACATTCTCCCTCACTTACGATACGTAAAATTTCATCCTCTAAAGCATAACTTACATTTTGTATTTTATGCCTTCCTAAGCATACATCACATTTACCACAAAGTTTTATATTTTTTTCACCAAAATATTTTAAAATTTTTTTACTTCTACAAACGTGTTTATGCTCAGCATACTCAATCATAGCTTTTAGTCGGTTAAGGGCTTGTTCTTTTAAAAAAGATATCAATTCCCATTTCAGGTTATTAGAATGGAAAGGTTGACGAGGTTTCAAAAAAAATATATAAGGTTCTTGAATAGCAGGCTGAAAATCAATTATTTGGAATTGTTTCATGAAGTTTAACTTTTGTAGAAAAACACTTTCATCTATATGATACTTGGGCTCAAATTCTTTTAAATTGAAAGCCACATAATTTGTAAATAGTTCCCCTCCTAATTCTCTTAACAAAATTTCCATAACTTTCTCACAAAGAGGATATTTTTGTAGAAATTCATGAAAAGCTTGAGGAGAAGTAATAATTTTTAATTTGTGGTAATACTCCGAGGCATCTTCAATATGAATAAAACCTGCTAAAGCTAAAATCTTTAAAGTAGCTTTCCATTCTGAATAAGTCAAAATTTTTTGGTTAATCAAATTTTTAAATGTAGAAATTGGAATACTTTCAGAAGGCATTTCGTGCATGGGAATTTTCAAGTAATCATAAATCCGATTAGCATTTTTTATAACAACTTCTAAATCAGGATATTGACTTATGACCTGTTCATATTTTTTATGAGCATCATTCGGATTATAGAACAAAACCGCATAGGATTTTTTTTCATCTCTGCCTGCGCGCCCCGCTTCTTGGTAATAACTTTCTAAATCTTCCGGAATTTCCCAATGAATCACTACACGAACATCCGGTTTATCTATGCCCATTCCAAAAGCATTCGTGCATACGATTACTCGAGTTTCGTTTTCAATCCATCTTTTTTGAATTTGGTTTTTTATTTCCGTGCTTAGTCCACCATGATAAGGTTCTGCTCGTATACCATTTTTAACTAAAATATCTGCTAATTCTAATGTTTTTTTTCTTGTGCGTACATATATTAAGCCTGTACCTTGAATTTTACTAAAAATTTCAAAAATTTTATTTAATTTATTTTCATCATACAAAACTACATACTGAATATTCGGTCTTTCAAAAGATTTTTTAAATATTTGAGGGTTTTTAAAGGCAAGTTTTTCGCAAATATCCTGTTGCACTAAAGGAGTGGCAGAAGCAGTTAGAGCTAAGCATGGTACATTGGGTACTCTTGTTCTTATTTGGCATATCTGTAAATATTCAGGACGGAAATCATATCCCCATTGTGAAATACAATGAGCTTCATCTACTGCTATTAAACTGATATTCAGCTCGTTAATATAACCTTTAAATTCATCGGTTTGAAGCCTTTCAGGAGATATATACAAAAATTTGTAAAAGCCTCTTTTCACTCCCTCCAACCGGAATCTTTGTTCTGATTTAGGAAGCGTAGAATTGATAAATGTAGCATTGATATTTCTTTTTAATAGGTTCTCAACTTGGTCTTTCATTAAAGCAATCAAAGGAGAGATAACAAGAGTAATACCTTCTAAAATCAATCCTGGAACTTGAAAACAAATAGATTTACCACCGCCTGTTGGTAATAAAGCTAAAGTATCCTTTTTGTGTAAAACACTTTCAATTATGTCTAATTGTGGCTCACGGAACGCATCATAGCCCCAGTATTGTTTCAGAACTTGATGTGGTTTCCGCTTATCCATTCTTTTACACTAAATTAACTAAAATTTTCACTTATTTTTTTACTCTACATACATGCTTTCAATTAAATCTTTATAATTTTCAGTAATCACTCTACGTTTCAATTTCATAGAAGGAGTTAATTCACCTGAATCAATAGTCCATTCTTTGGATAATAAAACAAATTTCTTGATTTTTTCATATTGGGCTAATTGCTCATTGGCTTTATCCACTTCCTCTTGAATCTTTTGAATAACTTTTGGGTTTTTAATCATTTCTTCATTAGAAGAAACGTTTATATTATGCAAATGGCACCATTCTTTGAGATTAGCAAAAGTAGGAACAATAAGCGCAGCAGGAAATTTTCTTTCAGGACCGACGACCATCACTTGTTCAATATATAAAGAAGCCTTGATTAAATTTTCAATTTTTTGTGGTGCAATATACTTACCACCAGAGGTTTTGAAAAGTTCTTTTTTTCTATCTGTAATTTTGAGAAAACCATCCACTAACATGCCGATATCACCTGTATGGAGCCAGCCATCAGGTTCAATAGTTTCTCGCGTAGCCTCTGGGTTTTTGTA
>Ga0068706_1000561_pt1 | contig 17827 bp, 14 predicted proteins | sample YNPMSBMetaG_FD_65632 | JGI IMG/M metagenome (GOLD analysis project Ga0068706, IMG submission 65632) | Anoxygenic and chlorotrophic microbial mat microbial communities from Yellowstone National Park, USA - YNP MS-B MetaG | ecosystem: Environmental > Aquatic > Thermal springs > Hot (42-90C) >...
CACCGCGCTCGCGCCATTGCGGCGCGACATGCAGATCATCTTCCAAGACCCGTATGCCTCGCTGAACCCGCGCATGACCGTCGGCGCGATCATCGGCGAGGCGCTCGTGATCCACAGGCTCGCCTCGACCCAGCGCGAGATCGAGGACAGGGTGGTGGAGCTGCTCGAGACGGTCGGGCTGAAGGCCGACCAGATGCGCCGCTTCCCGCATGAGTTCTCGGGCGGCCAGAGGCAGCGAATCGGCATCGCCCGCGCGCTTGCCGTCTCGCCCAAGCTGATCGTCTGCGACGAGCCGGTCTCGGCGCTTGACGTCTCGATCCAGGCGCAGGTCGTGAACCTGCTCGAGGACCTGCAGGAGAAGTTCGGCCTCAGCTACATCTTCATCGCGCACGACCTCTCCGTGGTCGAGCACATCTCCGACCGCGTGGCGGTGATGTATCTCGGCCGGATCGTCGAGAACGCCACCGCCAAGGACCTCTACACCACACCGCTCCACCCCTACACGGAAGCGCTGCTCTCGGCCGTGCCGATCCCTGACCCGACCGTGAAGCGAACGCGCATCCGGCTCGAGGGAGACGTTCCGAACCCGCTGCGCCCTCCTTCGGGCTGCCACTTCCACACGCGCTGTCCGATCGCGAAGGCGGACCCTTGCTCGACCACCGCACCGCCGCTGCGCGAGGCGCGGCCCGGCCACTGGGTGGCCTGCCACTTCCGGGGGTGAGCGCGCTTAGGCCACCTCGATGGCGAGATGGGCAAGGCAGTCGCCGCGCTCGCAGCGCGCCGGGTGCCGCTGGCATACCACGACGCCGTCGCGCTTGAAGAAGCACGGCGTGGGCGGCCGGGCCGGGTCGTCAACGTAATGGATCCGGCCGCAGAGATCGCCCCTGCGCACGCTGTCGCCGATCGCGGTCGCGGGCTCGAACACGCCCCCGTCCGGTGCGTAAACAAAACAATCCTGGTCGGGCACCTCGAACATCCGGGTCGGCCGCGGCTCGGGCGGGCCACCGGGCAGGATGCCCAGGAAGCGCAAGGTCCGGATCAGCCCCTCCTCGAGGAAGGCGAGCGCCGTTCGGTTGAGCGACCCGCCGCCGCCGAACTCTCCCCCGAGCGCAGGCACGCCGCGTCGCATCGCCGCGCCCGGTGAGTAGCGCGGGTCCGCCCCCTGACGCCAGTGAAGCGAGACGGGCGCGCCGAAGTTGCGCAACGCCGCAAGCCCGCGCGCATTCACCGCAGGGTCTGGCCCCTCATGCGTCGAGGCGAACGGCATGTAGGCGAGCGAGCCGCCTCCCGAGTGAAGGTCGTGGAATAGATCCGCACGGGGGAACAGGACGCTGTCGACATAGTGGGCGATCTGCTGCGTCACCGTGCCGTCGGGCGAGCCGGGGAAGGAGCGGTTGAGGTTGCCGCCGTCGATCGGCGAGACTCGGGTTCCCGCCATCACGGCGGGAAGGTTCAGCGCGGGCAGCATGATGACACGGCCGCGGATCGTTTCCGGCGAGAGCTCGCGGATCAGGTTGCACAGAGCGACTTGGCCCTCGTACTCGTCGCCATGGTTGCCGGCGGTGAAAAGAGCCGTCGGCCCCTCACCGTTGCGAACAACGGCAACGGGGATGTCGATCATCCCGTAGGCCGAGCGCGTCACGGAGTGGGGCAGGTGAAGCCAATCGACCTGCTTGCCATTGCGCTCGTAGTCAATGTCCGACCAGATCCTGGTTCTCTGCTCCATGGCACGCTTCCCCCTGGCTGGCCTCATCCTTCGACGTCCCGCCGGAGGCCGCAAGCCTTCCGTTGCGGGGCCGGCCGCGAGATGCTTTCATTGCGAAGAAAAACGGGAGGCCGAGGCACCGTGCGCCTGTTCGCTGCGACGCTCGCGACCGAGAGCAACACCTTCTCGCCGTTGCCCACAAGCCTCGCCGCCTTCAGGGAGGGGGTGTTTCTCCGCCCTAGCGAGCATCCCGACGATGCGCCGCGGATGTGCACCGCGCCGCTCTTTGTCGCGCGCCGCCGCGCCGGGAAGGACGGGTTCACGCTGGTCGAGGGGAGTTGCTTCGCAGCAAGTCCCGCCGGCACGACCAACCGCGCCGACTACGAGTTCATGCGCGACGAAATCCTCGGCCAGCTCAAGGCTGCCCTGCCCGTGGACGGCGTGCTCCTCGGCCTGCACGGGGCGATGGTGGCGCACGGCTATGACGACGTCGAGGGAGACATCCTCGAACGGGTGCGCGAAATCGTCGGGCCGAAGGTGGTCATCGGCGTCGAGCTCGACCCTCACTGCCACCTGACGAAGCGGCGGGTTCAGGCCGCCGACATCACGATCCTCTACAAGGAGTTCCCCCACACCGACGTCGCCGAACGCGCCGAGGAGGTGCTCGACCTCGTGCTCGCGACGCTGCGCGGCGAGCTCAATCCCGTCACCTCCGTCTACGACTGTCGCCAGATCGGCTCGTATCCGACGACGCAGCCCCTGATGCGCGCCTTCGTCGACAAGGTGAAGGCGATGGAGGGCAAGGACGGAATCCTCTCGATCTCGATCGGCCACTGTTTCCCCTACGCCGATGTCGAGGAACTGTCGGGGCGGATCCTCGTCATCACCGACAACGACAAGGCCAAGGCCGATGCGGTCGCGACCGCGCTCGGCGAGGAGTTCGTCTCGATGCGCGGCAAGACCGCTCCGCCCTACGAGACGGTCGAGGGCGGGATCCGCAGCGCGCTGAGCCACAACGGCGCGCCGGTGGTTGTGGCCGACCCGGCGGACAATGCCGGCGGCGGTGCGCCGAGCGACAACACCACCATCCTCCGCCACCTGATCGAGACGGGTGCGGAAAGTGCTGCGCTCGCGCCGATCTGGGACCCGGTCGCGGTCCGGCTCTGCTTCGACGCTGGGCTCGGCGCGCGCTTCCCGCTCCGTTTCGGCGGCAAGATCGCCCCCACCTCCGGCCAGCCGATCGATGCGACGGTGACGGTGACGAGGCTGGCCCGCGACGCCTGGCAGAGCTTCGGGCCGACCAAGGTGCCGGTCGGCGACTGTGCGGCGATCCGCGTGGGCGGACTCGAGGTCGTCCTGATCTCGAACCGGACGCAGGCGCTCGGGCTCGAGATCTTCCGCAATGTCGGCATCGAACCGACGGAGCGGAAGCTCCTGGTGGTGAAGTCCACCAACCACTTCATGGGGGCGTTCGGCCCGATCGCCGCGAAGGTGATCTACGTTGACAGCGACGGCCCGCTCTCGCGGGACTATCGCAGGCTTCCCTACACCAAGGTCGCGCGGCCGATCTGGCCGCTCGACGAGGTCACGCATCCGGGCCTCATTCTCTAGGCCCCGAGGCGCAACGGCAACAGGGAGAACCGATCGATGAAGACGACACGCAGGGCCTTGATGGGTGGCGCGGCGGCGGTGCTCGCGGCACCGGGCATCGTCCGATCGCAGCCGCGCCCGCCGGCGAACCGCACGCTTCGCGTCATCCTGCACGGCGACATCCCGACCTACGACCCGATCTGGACCACGGCCAACATGGCCGCGAACCACGGCGCGCTCGTCTATGACACGCTCTGGGGAATCGACGAGAAAGTGACGCCGCAGCCGCAGATGGTGGGCCGCTGGGGCTGGTCGGACGACAAGCTGACGCTGACAATGGAGCTCCGCGACGGGCTGAAATGGACCGACGGGACAGACGTGACTTCGCGTGACTGCGTCGCCTCGATCCGACGCTGGGCGGCGCGCGACGGCGCGGGCCAGCACATGATGCAGCGCGTGCGCGAGGTGACCACGGGGGATGCGCGCACCATCATCGTCAAGTTCCGCGAGCCCTACGGCATCGCGCTCGACGCCTTCGCCAAGACCTCGACGCCGTTCTGCTTCATGATGCGCGAGAAGGAAGCGCTGACCGACCCGATGCAGAAGATCGAGACGATCGTCGGCTCGGGCCCCTTCATCATGAACGAGCGCGAGACACGTGCCGGCACGCAGTATGTCTATGACCGCAATCCGAACTACGTCCCCCGCTCCGAGCCCGCCTCCTGGATCGCTGGCGGCAAGGTCGTTCATGTCGATCGCGTGATCATCCTCAACGTTCCTGATCCGCAGACGCAGATCGCCGCGCTGCAGGCAGGGGAGGTCGATTTCCTCGAGACCCCGTCGCTCGACAACATCCCCGAGCTCGAGGCCGACCGCAACATCAGGCTCGCGGAGCGCAACCCGCTTGGCGATGTCGGCTGGATCAGGCTGAACTTCCTCCACCCGCCTTTCAACAACGTCAAGGCGCGCCAAGCTGTGCTCTGGGCCGTGAACCAGGAGAACCACCTCAAGGCGACCTTCGTCGACCCGCGCTTCTATCGGAAATGTGGCGCCTACCTGACCTGCGGCACGCCGTTCGAGAACGACGCGAATACGGAATGGTTCACAAAGGGGCCTGACCTTGAGCGCGCCCGCCAGCTCCTGCGCGAGAGCGGCTATAGGGGCGAGCCGGTGATCCTGTTGCAGGCCACCAACATCCTCTACATGACGAATTCGGCGCAGATCCTTGCGCAGGAGCTTCGCGCCGTCGGCTTCAACATCCAGATGGTGCCGATGGACTGGTCGGGCGTGGTGCAGCGCCGGGCGGTGAAGGCGCCGCCCGACCAGGGCGGGTGGAACATCTTCCTCACCTCGGCCGACGGGCTCTCCTCCTCCAACCCGATCTGGGCGGCGGCACATGCCGCGACCGGGGAGCGTGGCTGGTTCGGCTGGCCGTCGGACGAGAAGCACGAACGCCTGCGCGACGCCTGGGTCGCCGCCCCGGACCTCGCGACGAGGCAGAAGATCGCGCGCGAGCTCCAGGCCAACGCCTGGGACTTCGTGCCGACGGTCTATTACGGCCAGTGGAAGCGGCCGATGGCGTTCCGGAGCAACACCTCCGGCTGGATCGCGACACCGGGCTGCGTGCCGTTCTGGAACGTCCGCAAGACCTGATGCGTCGCCCGAATCCGGGGCCCCTTCCCGCTAGGCGGCGGGAAGGGGCTATGGTAGCTGGAGCGCCGGCGGCGCGATGATCGCCTACATCATCCGCCGGCTTCTCGCGACCATACCGGTCATGGTGCTCGTTGCCGTGATCGTGTTCCTGCTCGTGCATCTCGCGCCCGGCGACCCCGCCAGCGTGATCGCCGGCGACAATGCGACCTCGGACCAGATCGCCGCGATCCGCGCAGCCCTCGGGCTCGACCAGCCGCTGTGGCGTCAGTTCCTCATCTGGGTGGGGCACATTCTCGAGGGCGATCTCGGCACCTCGCTGTTCTGGAACACGCCGGTCGCCGAGCTCATCCTCCAGCGCGCCGAGCCGACCATCTCTCTCGCCGCGACCACCCTTCTCCTCGCCGTTCTGATCGCGATCGCCCTCGGCGTGCTCGCGGCCTGGAAGGCCGGTTCGGGGCTCGATCGCACGGTCATGGCGGTGGCCGTCACCGGGTTCTCGGTGCCGGTCTTCGTGGTCGGTTATCTGCTCGTGTTCGTCTTCGCAATCGAGCTGCGCTGGCTCCCCGTCCAGGGCTACCGGCCGATCTCCGAAGGATTCTGGCCCTGGTTCGAGCGGCTGATCCTGCCGTCGGTCGCGCTTGGCCTCGCGTATGTCGCCCTGATCGCGCGCATCACCCGCACCGCGATGCTCGAGGTCCTCGCGGAGGACTACATCCGTACCGCCGAGGCGAAGGGTGTGGCGACCCGGCCGGTGCTGCTCAAGCACGCGCTCAAGAACGCCGCCGTGCCGATCGTGACCATCGTCGGCATCGGCGTCGCACTCCTCATCGGCGGTGTGGTGATCACCGAGACGGTGTTCAACATCCCCGGCATCGGCCGGCTCGTGGTCGATGCGATCGCGCGTCGCGACTATCCGATCATCCAGGGCGTGATCCTCGTGTTCTCGGGCATCTATGTGCTCGTGAACCTTGCCGTCGACATCTCCTACACCTTCTTCGATCCGCGGGTGCGCTACTGATGGCGGGGGCGGTCGCCGAGGTCGCGGTAGCGCCGGCCGCTGGGGGCTTCGGGCGGTTCGCGCGACGCAACCCGACGATCGTGGTCGGATCGGCGCTTCTGGTCGTGATGGTGCTCGCCGCCCTCGCCGCACCCTGGATCGCCGGTGATCCGCTCTCCGTCGCGCCGGTGAACAGGCTGAGGCCGCCCAATCTCGCGCATCTCTTCACGCCCGGAGCGGTCGATCGGTTCGGCACGGACCACCTCGGTCGCGACATGTTCGCACGCACCATCTACGGCGCGCGGGTGTCGCTCGTCGTCGGCCTCGCGGTCGCGTTCTTCTCGACGTCGATCGGTCTCGTGATCGGCCTTGTCGCGGGCTACTTCCGCCTCGTCGATGCGGTCGTGATGCGTCTGATGGACGCGCTGATGTCGATCCCCGCCATCCTGCTCGCGATCGCGCTGGTCGCGCTCACCCGCGGCGGGGTGCCGGTGGTGATCTTCGCCATCACCGTGCCCGAGATCCCGCGTGTCGTGCGGCTCGTCCGCGCTGTGGTGCTGACGGTGCGCGAGCGGCCCTTCATTGATGCCGCGATCTCCGTCGGCTCGCGCCCGAGCAAGGTGATCTTCCGCCACATCCTGCCGAACACGCTGCCGCCGCTGATCGTGCAGGCGACCTATATCTGCGCCTCCGCCATCCTCACCGAGGCCGGGCTCTCCTTCCTCGGCGCGGGCGTGCCGCCCGAGATCCCGACCTGGGGCAATATGATCGCGCAGTCGCGCCTGTTTCTCTCGCGCGCGCCATGGACGGTGTTCTTCCCCGGAGCCTGTCTCGCCATCGTGGTGCTTGCGATCAATCTCGTCGGGGACGGCCTGCGTGACCGGCTCGACCCGCGGCTCGCGCGCCGGATGCGCTGATGCAGACCACCGCACCGCTGCTTTCGGTCGAGGACCTGCGGACGCATTTCTTCACGGTCGATGGTGTGACGCGCGCGGTCGACGGCGTGTCCTTCACCGTCAACCCGGGCGAGACGCTCGGCATCGTCGGCGAGTCGGGCTGCGGCAAGAGCGTGACCGCTCTCTCCATCCTTCGCCTGCTGCCGCCGCGCATCGGCCGCATCGTCGGCGGGCGGGTGGTGTTCGAGGGAACCAACCTGCTCGATCTCGACATCGAGGCGATGCGCGCGATCCGCGGCAACCGGATCGCGATGATTTTCCAGGAGCCGATGACGAGCCTGAACCCGGTGTTCACGATCGGGGAGCAGATCGCCGAGGCGGTGCGAATCCACCAGGGCGCGTCGCCCGCCGCAGCCCTCGCCCGCGCCGAGGAGATGCTTACCCTCGTGCGCATCCCCGATGCGAAGCGCCGGCTCGGCGACTATCCGCACCAGTTCTCGGGCGGCATGCGCCAGCGGGTGATGATCGCGATGGCGCTCTCCTGCAACCCGAAGCTTCTGATCGCCGATGAGCCGACGACGGCGCTCGACGTCACCGTCCAGGCGCAGATCCTCAAACTCATGCTCGAACTGAAGGAGCGCACCGGTGCGGCGGTGATGCTGATCACCCACGCGCTGCCGGTCGTTGCCGAGACGTGCCAGCGCGTGATCGTGATGTATGCGGGGCGGATCGTCGAGACGGCGTCGGTGCTCGACCTGTTCGACCGGCCGCTGCACCCGTACACGCGCGGGCTGATGGCCTCGATCCCCCGGCTCGGGCTCGCCGCACGCCAGCGTCGTCTTGCCGAGATCCCGGGCATCGTACCCGACTTGCGCAAGCCTCTGGTCGGCTGCGCCTTCGCCCCGCGCTGCCCGATCGCGGATGACCGCTGCCGCGCCGAGGCGCCGCCGCTCGCCGACCATGGCGATGGCCATCTCGCCGCCTGCTGGAAGCCGGAAGTGCTGGCATGACCGCCCCCGTGCTCGAGGTCGAGGGTCTGACGAAGCATTTCTCGGTCGAGCGCGGCATCCTGCGCCGGCCGGTCGCCTGGGTGCGGGCGGTCGACGGGGTCGATTTCGCGATCGCACCGGGAGAGACGCTCTGCCTCGTCGGCGAATCGGGCTGCGGAAAGTCGACCGTCGCGCGGCTCGTGCTCCGCCTTACCGAGCCGACCGCGGGTGCGATCCGCCTCGGCGGCACCGACATCACCGCCCTGTCCGAGGCGGAGATGGCGCCCTGGCGGCGGCGCATCCAGATGGTGTTCCAGGACCCCTATGCATCGCTGAACCCTCGGCTCCGGGTTGGGCAGATCGTCGGCGAGCCGCTCGAGAATTTCGAGCCGCTCTCGGCCTCGGAACGGGCGGAGCGCGTGGGCGAGATCCTCGCCAAGGTCGGGCTCAGGCCGGAGGCAGCGAACCGCTTCCCGTTCGAGTTTTCGGGCGGGCAGCGGCAGAGGATCGGCATCGCTCGAGCGCTTGCGCTTCGGCCCGACCTGATCGTCGCCGACGAGCCGGTCTCGGCCCTTGATGTCTCGGTTCAGGCACAGGTGCTGAACCTCCTGATGGACCTGCAGGAGGAGTTCGGGCTCGCCTTCCTGTTCGTGAGCCACGACCTTGCGGTGGTGGAACATATCGGTCACCGGATCGCGGTGATGTATCTCGGCCGGATCGTCGAGATCGGCCCCAAGGACGAGGTCTTGGGCGACCCGAAGCACCCCTACACCCAGGCGCTGATCGCCGCCGCCCCCGTGCCTGACCCGCGCGCGAAGCGCGACCGCCTCGTGCTCGAGGGCGACGTGCCGAGCCCGCTGAACCCGCCGCCCGGATGCCGGTTCCACACACGCTGTCCCTTCGTCATGCCGCGCTGCCGCGAGGAGGAGCCGCGGCTGCGCGAGGTGGGGCAGGACCATCGCGCAGCCTGTCACCTTCTGGAGGGTGGATGAGCGTCCTCGACCGGCTGGGTGTAGTCCGCTGCATCAACGCCGCTGGGACGCTCACACGCCTCGGCGGCAGGCCGATGGCGCCGGAAGTTGCGGCGGCGATGGCCGAGGCCGCAACCGTCTCGCTCGACATCGCGGACCTGCAGCAGGTGGCCGGCGAGCGAATCGCCGCGCTGCTCGGGGCCGAGGCGGCGATGGTGACGACAGGCGCCTCCGCGGCGCTGACGCTCGCGGCCGCCGCCTGTCTCACCGGAAGCGATCTTGCGCGGATGGCCGCCCTTCCCTTCACCGACGCCTTCCCGAACGAGATTCTGCTGCCACGCACGCATCGGACGATGTATTCGCGCGCGCTGAGCCTCGCCGGCGCGCGGCTGATCGATCTCGGGCACAACGATCGCGGAACGGGAGCGGGAGTGCGCGGCCTCGAGGCCTGGGAGATCGATGCCGCGATCACGCCCCGCACGGCGGCTTTCGCCTTCACCGCGACGCCGGAGACGATCGCCGACCTTCCCGCCATCGCCGCGCACTGCCGCGCGCGCGGCATTCCCCTCATCGTCGATGCGGCCGCGCAGCTCCCGCCACGGGAGAACCTGCGGCGGCTGATCGCGCTCGGGGCCGATCTCGTCTGTTTCTCGGGCGGCAAGGCGATCGGCGGGCCGCAGGCCTCGGGCATCCTCGCGGGCCGAGCCGATCTCGTCGGCTCGGCGCTGGCCCAGCAGCTCGACATGGACATACGCGTCGAGGCCTGGTCGCCGCCGCCATTGCTTGCGCAGATCCTTCATGGCAGGGCGCCGCCGCACGGCATCGGCCGCGGCTTCAAGGCGGGCAAGGAGGAGATCATCGGGCTTCTCGTCGCGCTCGAGCGCTTCGTGGCCGCCGACGAGGCGGCGGAGCGGGCCTCGCTCGAGCGCCGCCTCCGTGCCATCGCGGCAGCGCTCGGCGGTCTTGTCGGCGTCGATGCCGAGCTCCTGCACGGCGGGCGTGTCCCGCAGCTTGCGATCACGCTCGAGCCGCTCGAGCGCGCTAGAGCAGCGGTCACGCGGCTGCTCGCGCACTCGCCGCCCGTGCATGTCGGCGAACGCCGCGTCGCCCAGGGCGTGCTGCTGATCGACCCGCAGGCGCTCGCGCCGGAGGACGACGCCGAGCTGGCCGCCGCCCTCCGCGCCGCGCTCGCGTTGGGCTGAGGAGTCAGCCCGGGCGCGATCGCGCGGGGGCGAGCGTCCTTGTTGCGTCTGCCCCCGGGCACTTGGGCGCCCTGGGGCCGAAACCCTCGCTCGCGCTTCGCTCGATCGATCGTCCGCGGCGAAGCAGCCTTCCTGCCGGCGTGGGCCGAGCGTCCCTGCGGCTCAGCCTAAGATCCGACGAGAAGCCGCAGCAGATCGGCGCTGTTGCCGTTCCCCCTGAGGACCCGCGCGCCCACCTCACGGGACCGGACATCGCCGAAGGCCGGGAGCGTGCAGGCGGCGAACTTCGCCAGCAGATCGCGCTCCTCCATCGGCCGCGCCGGCATTCCCGTCGCGACCGGATTGTACCGCGCCAGACACGTCCCGTCGCGCAGCATGATGCGCAGGGTGGCGCCTTCCAAGGCGGCATCAGGGTCGAACGCATCGGGCTCGGGGCGAAGCGTGATTCGCGCCATCAGGTTCTGCGCCTCGGGCGCACACCACGCCTCGGCTTCGAGATGATGCACCGAGAGATCGCCAAACAGGGCGATGCAGGTGAGTGCCGCCTGACGCGAGAACTGCGCCTGCGAAACGCTCTGCGGCTTGTCGAACACGAGGCTTTCGACGACGAGGCGCGGCGCTCCGCAGTCGATCGAGACTATATCTGTGGCTGCAAGAGCGTGAGCGCGCATCAGGTCACGCAGCGCCTCGCCTGCGGCCTGGACCGCCGAACACGCAGGGAAGAGCTTGCGGGCAACGCCGGGCGAGAGCAGCCGCTACTCCGTTGCGCAAGGCAAACGGCCGATCCTCGGAGGGGCGATGTCGAGGAGAACGCACCCGCGCACGGCGGCGAAGCCGCGGGGATGCTCGATGGCGTCGAGCCGGCCGTCGAGCCCGGCAGCGGCGAGGCCCGCGGCTTCTACGCCCAGGCGGGCAGCATGGCCGCAGCCGAGCGGCTTGGCGGCCGTGCCGAGCACGGCCCGATAGCCGGCCGCGAGCAACGCTGCATGGGCGATTGCGACAGCGCATCCGGCCGGATCAAGCCGCAACGTGCGTGCCGCGCCGGCGGCGGCACCGACGGCGCCGAAGAGCCCGGTCGTCCACCACCCGTCGACGTAGGTGGCGTTGGTCATCGCCTCGCCAAGCGCGTAGGCGGTCTCGACACCGGCGACGAACGCGCAGCGCGCCTCGGCATCGCTGCGGCCAAGCCGAGACGACACGGCGAGCACCGCAGGCAAGACGACCGCGCTCCCATGCATGATCCCCGCATACGAGGTGTCGTCATAGTCCCATACATGCGCTGCCGTGCCGGCGAGGAACGCCGAACGCGCCGGCGCAGCACCGGCCCCTTCTTGCCCGCCTCCATCGCCGCTGCACAGAAAGGAGTTGGCGAAGCTCCGGGCCGCGACGACGGTTGGATGGCTGAGGCCGGCGACCGCGACGCCGATCGTGTCGAGAAGGCACCGACATGCCTCAGCATCGATCTCCGGGGGGAGGTCTGTTGGCGTCAGTGACGCGGCGAAGGCGCCGAAGCGGCGGGCGAAGCTCATGCATCGGCACGCCGGCGCAGGTCGTCGAGCGTGGCGCGTGCGATCCGAACACCGCTCGAGCGCGCGGCCGACCGGGCGGCAGTCGGCGTGCCCCGGGCACCCGCACGCCCTGTTGCCGCAGCATCGCGCCGATCAGCGCCCCGACCCGGGATGCGAAGCCGCTGCCGAGACAGTCCGGATCGATCGCGATGAAGCTTTGGTCGGTACGCGGCGGCCCCCCCCTCCATTGTTGCGACGGACGATGCCTCGAAGCCGAACTGCGCTCCGATGAGGGCGGCGGCGAGGATCTCGACCATCAGCGCCTGTCCTGCCCCCTTGTGCCCCCCGGCCGGCATCAAGCGTCCACGCAGAGCGGCTGCCGCGTCGATCGTCGGCCTGCCGTCGGCATCGAGAGCCCAGCCCTCGGGCAGATTCGCGCCCATTTTCGCGCGCAGCATGATCTCGCCTCGCGCAACGACGCTCGAGGACTGGTCGATCACAATCGGATCCGCTCCGGCGACCGGGAAGGCAAAGGCGATCGGATTGGTTCCGAACAGCGGCGTGATGCCGCCCCACGGAGCGATGGATGCGGGTGCGTTGACGAACCCCAGGGCGACCAGCCCCTCGCGGGCGAGACGCTCGACGTGATCGCCGACGACGCCGCAGTAATACGAGTTCGTGATGCCGAGAAGTGCGATTCCGTTCCGCCGCGCCGCCTCCGCGACCACCGGCAGGCCGAGGTCGATGGCGGGATGGGCGAAGCCGGTGGCCGCATCCACCACAGCGACGCCAGGCCGCGGCTGCGACAGGACGGGCCTTGCCCGCCCGTCCACCTTGCCGCAGGCGACGTGGTCGCAATAGGTCGGCAGGCGAAGAAGGCCATGGCTCGCGAGGCCCTGCGCCTCCGCGGCTGCCACCGATGCCGCGAAAGGACGCGCGTTCGCCGGATCGGTTCCGGCGCGGCAAAGCGCGGCGAAGGCGAGACGCTCGATCTCGTCGAGAGAGATCGTTTCGGTATCGTGGTCATGGCCGTCCTGCCCCTCAGGGAGCGTCGAAGCGGGTGAATGCACCCCGGCGCCGGTAGAGGTCCGCGTAGCGCTCAAGGGCGTCCTCATCGAGCGCGATGCCGAGCCCTGGCTTGTCCGGCGGGCGCACCCCACCGTCGCGCACCAGCCAGACCGGACCGTCGACCAGGTCGTCCTCGCACCAGGTGATCAGCGACTGGGCAGGCCGGTCCGCCTCCTCGCAGGCCATCCCGAAATGGCAGAGCGGGGCCCAGCCGATCCCCGTCTCGCCGTTCGAGCGAAGCCAGAACCGCCTGCCCATCGACGCAGCGATCGCCGCCATCCGCATGCAGCCGCCGATCCCGCCATCGACATTGATGTCGCCGACGAGATTGTCGATCGCCGGGTAGTGGACGATCTTTTCCGGGTCGGTGCAGTGCGTCGAGACCGGAACACCGGAATCGCGCCGCAGCCGCTGCATCCGGTCGAGTGTTGCAACCGGCTCCTCGACATCGGCGAGCATGTGTCCCGCCGCAGCGAGGAAGCGCCGCGCGTCGTCAATCCGCATGCCCAGATTGGCGTCGACCGCAAGCGAAACGCTCGGCCCGACGGCCTCGTGCACCGCCGCGACGGTCTCGATATCCGTCTCCACCGGATGGCGCCCGACCTTGAACTCAAAGATCGAGGCCCTGGTGGCGGCCACCTGCTGCTTCGCAAGGCCGGCCATGATCGACGGCACGTCCTCGAGCTCGTGGCCTTCCTCGAGCGCGACGGTATAGGCATAGGCAACGAACGGTGCGCGCTCTCGAACCGGCCCGCCGAGCAGGCGATAGAGCGGCTGGCCGGTCGCCTTGCCGAACAGGTCCCACAGAGCGATCTCGATGCCGGCGAACGCCACGGCGCCTGCCGGGTCGGCGAGATAGCCGAAATCCCGATGCGCGCCGAGGCAGAGCCGGCGGGCCGTCTCGCGGTCGAGGGCGCTCGCGCCGACGAGCCGTGGCACGAAACGTTTCGCGATCAGTCCTGATGCGGTGTCGCCTGGCGCCTCGCCATAACCGACGAGGCCGTCGCGTGTGCGCACCCGGATGATCGTCCGCGTATGGCCATAGGAACGGCCGAAGGCCCAGGCGCAGGTGCGCGTCGCGGGGATGCTGACCGGAGTGGCCTGCAGCGAGTCGATGATCATGGTGTCCTCGGGTCGATCTCGCTGGCCTTGCCGAGCCAGGGAATGAGGGACCGGATCTCCGGCAGGAGCTTCGCCTCGACCGTGCGCCGCGCCCTCTCCGCGAGGGCGCGCGGCAGGTCTCCGACTTAGCCGCGATGGGCGAGCAGGGTGAGCCGTCGCGTGAGCCCCGGAGCGCTGAGCCGCATCGGCACGACGCGGTGATGCGCCACGTGCGCCACATGCAGGCAGAGCGGGGTGGTCAGCGCCCAGCCGTGACCGTCGCCGACGGCAGCAAGCAGGGCGGAGCTCAGGTCGAACTCCATATAGCGCGGCACGTCGAGGCCCAGGCGGCGGATCTGGCGCTCGACCATCAGGCCGGTTTGCGACCGGCTCGAGTAGCGCAGGAAGGGCAGGTCACGCGCGAGCGTGGCGAGACCCGACTGTGCCGCCGCCTCCCGGCCGCGCGGGACGGCGAGAATGAAGGGCTCGACGAGAATCGCGTGCCGCTCGATGCCGTCGACATCCTGCCGATCGTCGGCGGAGACGACGATGTCGATCTGGCGTCGGAGCAGCGCCTCACTGAGCCCTGCGGTCAGGTCCGCGAGCATCGTCGTATGCGCCGCCGCCTCGCTGAGCACCTTCGCAAGCGGCGGCCCGAGCGAGGCGGCGACAGAGTGGACGAGCCCCACGCGCACGTGCGGCAGCTTCGTGCGCGCCGACTTGAGCACGGCAGGGATGGTCTGGAACGCCTCCTCGAGGATCCGCTCCGCGCGCCGGCGCAGGGCCGCCCCTGCAGGGGTGACGCCGAGCGGCCGCATCCTGCGGTCCACCAGCGTCACGCCGAGGTTCCTCTCGAGCAGGCCGATCGTGTGCGAGACCGCCGGCTTAGTCATCCTGAAGCGGCGTGCCGCCTCGGTCATCGAGCCTGTGGTGCAGACGGCCTCGTAGACCTGCAGGGTCTTCAGGTCGAAGGGGAGGTCGCGCGAGCCCGATTTCTTCCGGCGAGGCGGTGGCATGCGGCAAGCCTAGGGCGCCTCGGTCGGGAAGGGGAACCACCGGACGGGGTGACGGCTCGCTGCGGCCCTGCGTCGTACCGTATCGGAAACGCCCTCGCAGCCGGGCTTACAGGGGCACATCGGCGTCAAGCCCGAACTCGCCGGCCGAGGCGGTGAGCCAGTGCCACAGGTCTCCCGCCGCTGCACGCTGCCCGAGGAGATCGTAGGTGCTGCCGTCATCCCGCCGGGCGAGGTGCGCCTGAAGGTGGGTCACCCACACCGGAACGCTGTCGCCGGGCCGGAACACCCGCGGATGGAGATCGATCGAGATCCCCTTGGCGAGGCAGGCCCTGACCTTCGGACCGTGCAGCCGCAGGAGGAAGCGCCCGTCCGACTGGTCGACGATCGTTGCGTTCTCGCCGCAGGCTTCGAGAAGCGGGGCTTCCGGATCTTCCCAGCCCTCCGCGAGCACGAGCCAGCGGTCTGGCCCGGTCCAGGCGACGTCGACTCGGTTTCCGCTGACGAGGCGGCGCGGCGCGACCAGCGACTCGGCACAGCCCGCGAGCGACGCAAGCGCCGCGCGGCACCGATCGGCCCGGCCGCTTCGTGCCGTGTGACAAGGGCGATGGACAGGGGCCAGACCAGCCTTGCGCTGACTCCGGCCTCCCCCGCGTCCGCGCCGTAGCGGCCGGAGCGGGCGAGCCCGTGCAGCGCATGAGTCGTAAGCGAGGCGCAGTCACCCACGGAGACGGGTTCCTTCCGGATCAATGAAGCAGGCGGGAGAAACGCGAACCGGCGTGTCGCGACCGCGCACGGGGTCACAGGCGCGCACCACCGTTCCGAGCCGCGCCGTGCCGTTGGAGAGGAGGCCGAGGCCGATCCAGTGCCCGAGCGTCGGCGAGTAGGCCGCGGAGGTCATGTGGCCGAGATCGTTCCCAACTGTCATCGGCGCGCCCGGCTCGAAGAAGTGTGCCCCGGCGGAGAGCACAGCGCTTCGGTCGATCGGCGCGAAGCCGCACAGGACAGGGCGGGCGGGATCAAGGAAGGCAGGGCGGAACGACAGGGTGCGGCCGATGAAATCCTTGCGGGTGGAGAGTAGCCGCGCCAGGCCGAGATCGGCGGCGGTGGTCTGTCCGTTGAGCTCACCTCCCGCGGGATGCCCTTTCTCGATCCTCAGGATCGAGAGTGCCTCTGTTCCGTACGGGATGATGCCGAACGGCGCGCCGTGCTCGGCGAGCGCCGCGGCGAGCCAGTTTCCATAGCGCGCCGGCACGCTGATCTCATAGCCGCGCTCGCCGGAGAAGGAGACCCGGAAGATGCGGGCGGGAACCCCTGGCCCGAGGCGCGCCGCGCGCACGGCGAGGTATGGCAAGGCCTGATCCGACACGTCGGCTCCCCCGGCAACGATCCGCTCGAGCACGTCGCGTGATCGCGGTCCCGCAAGGGCGACCTGCGCCCACTGGTCGGTCACCGAACAGAACTGCACGTCGAGCTCCGGCCAGAGCATCGCATGGGAGTATCCCATGTGTTGCAGCACGCGTGCCGCGTTGGCGGTCGTCGTCGTGACGAACCAGCGCTCTTCGCCGAGTCGCGCGACGGTGCCGTCATCGAGAACGATGCTGTCCTCCCGGAGCATCAGGCCGTAGCGAACCCGGCCGACGGGCAGGGACGAGATCGTGTTCGCGTAGAGACGGTCAAGGAACGTTCCCGCGTCGCGACCCTGGACGTCGATCTTTCCGAGTGTCGAGACGTCGCAGAACCCGACGGCGGAGCGCACGTTCGCCGCCTCCCGCGAGGCCGACTCGAGCCAACCGCGCTCACCCGCGCGGGGATAGTCCTGCGCCCGCAGCCATGCCCCGGCCTCGACGAACACCGCGCCTGCGGCATGCGACCAGGCGTGGGTTGGCGCGAGGCGGGTCGGGCGGAAGTGCCTGCCGCGCGCGTGGCCTGCGAAGGCCCCGATTGCGACCGGTGTAAAGGGCGGGCGGAAGGTTGTCGTCCCGGCCGACTCGATCGGGCGTCCCGTCAGCTCCGCCATCAGGGCAAGCGCGGTCACGTTCGCGGTCTTCCCCTGATCCGTCGCCATGCCGAGGGTCGTGTAGCGCTTCATGTGCTCGGCGCGGCGAAACCCCTCCCGTTCGGCCAGTGCGAGATCGCGGTCGGTGACGTCATTCTGGAAATCGATGAAGCACTTCCCCCGTGCTCCACGCACGCGCCACTGCGGCGCGTGGCTGGACGGCTCGGGCTCGGCGCGCGGTGCGGGCATGGGCCGTGCCGCATAGCCAGCGGCTTCGGCGGCGGCGGAACCGGCGGCGATCCCGTCGGCGAGGCAAAGATCGAGACTCCAGCGTCCCGAGGCGGCTCCGGCTGCATGCATGCCTACCGGGAGCTCGCCAGGGACGAAGGCCGAAACCGGAGGGCTCCAGACAGGCTGGCAGCCTGTGTGCGAGGCGAGGTGGATGGTCGGGTTCCACCCGCCCGACATCGCGATGAGGTCGCACGCGATGGTGCTGCGGCCCGAAGGCCCGAGAATGGAGGCGGCGGTCACGCCGCGCTTCGTTCCCTCGGCCCGGATCACGCAGGAGCCCTGGTGCAGGCTTGCGCCCGCGCATTCCGCAGCGTGGCGCATCACCTCGCTCGACTGAGGGCGCAGGTCGACGACCGCCGCAATCGTTGCGCCGGCATAAATGAGATCGTCGATCGTGCGTGCCGCCTCGTCTCCCGTTGCGAAGACCGTCACCCTCCCGCCAGGCAGAACGGCGAAGCGGTTGATTTAGGTGCGGACCGCTCCCGCAAGCATGACACCAGGCCGATCATTGTCGCCGAAGACGAGGGGACGCTCGATCGCCCCTGTCGCGAGAACGCTTGACCGAGCGATGACGCGCCACAGCCGTTGCCGCGGCACGAAGGGAGGCGGCTCGGCGAGATGGTCGGCGACGCGTTCGATCGCGGCGAACGTGCCGTGGTCGTAGGCCCCGAAGACGGTCGTGCGCGTGAGGATCGTCACCTCCGGCATCGAGGCGAGTTCGGCCGCGACACGGTCGGTCCAGACCGTTCCCGCCTCGCCGTCGATGCGCGTCCGTTCCGACAGAAGCCTGCCCCCGAGCTCGAAGTCCTGCTCGCAGAGAACCACGCGCGCCCCGGCCCCCCCC
>Ga0068706_1000573_pt1 | contig 17549 bp, 15 predicted proteins | sample YNPMSBMetaG_FD_65632 | JGI IMG/M metagenome (GOLD analysis project Ga0068706, IMG submission 65632) | Anoxygenic and chlorotrophic microbial mat microbial communities from Yellowstone National Park, USA - YNP MS-B MetaG | ecosystem: Environmental > Aquatic > Thermal springs > Hot (42-90C) >...
GAATCCATGAAGGAGAATTCATTTTTTTCCATCATGGTTTCAAATTTTATTTTATTTTCATTTAGTTCATTACTATAATAATAAAAATCATCAGAAAAAGAGTTGAAGTTATTCATTTAATAATTGTTTTGAACAAACGAAGTAAATTGAGCTTTTATTAAGCTGGATAATCCTAAGTTTTTATAAAAATTGCAAAAAATGTTAAGGGATAACATTTTGAGTTTATTTGTCTTGATCATAAGATTTCTCTTTATTAACCGATGGGTTCTCAACTTTAGAGGGATTAACCTTTTTTTCAAATAAAGATTTTAACTTTTCTTCTAATTCTTTTTTTTGTGCTTTGGCGGCTTCAATTTTGGCTATGTATTCTAACTTGATTTTATCGGCGGCTTTACCTTTTGCAAAAAATAAAATATTGTTTTCGTATTGTTCAATTTCTTCTTCTAACTTGGTGATCTTATTTCTGATTTTTTTGATATCGTCAAAACTTTTCTGATTTTCACCTTGGTTTTTATTAGTGGATGATTTATTGTCTTTAAAGCTACTGGATTTATTTTTGGTAGAATAATTTTTGGGTTGAGACTTTAATTTTTTGTAGAAATTATCACAAGCGGTTTGATATTCTTTGTTTATAGTTTCCCTTGATTTATAAGGAATTATGCCTATTTCTTTCCATTTTTGTTGGAGTTCTTTGACTTCGTCTAAAACTGTTGAAAGGTTTTCTTCATTAGTTAACTCAATTATACGATTAATGATTGCTTTTTTCTGTTCAAGATTTTCTTTTTCTAATTTTTTTTGCTTAATATAAAATTCATTTCTTTTTTTGAAAAAAGCGTTAATAGCTTTTCTAAATCTTCTGAAAACTTTGTAATAATCGGCATGAGTCAGGTAATCAATTTCTTTCCATTTCTTTTGAAGTTCTTTTAATAATTCAAAACCATTTTTAAAGTTATCCGTTTTAGCAATTTCTTCTGCTTTTTCGCATAGTTGAATTTTTTGCTGAAGAATTGCCTCTCGTTCTTTATCTAATCTAGAGAAAAAATTAGATTTTCGTTCATAAAAAGCGTTAATATATTGTCTAAAGGTATTCCAGAGTTGAGTATCTTCATTAGTAGGAGCTGGACCGATGGCTTTCCATTTAGCTTGATATTCTTTGAGTTCTTCTGTTTTTTTTCGCCATTCATTTACATCTTGTGAATCAAATTCAGCAAAGGGTTTGACATTTTCTAATAAATTTAATTTTAATTTAGCATTGATTAGACGTTGTGTATCAAGAATTTCATAATATTTTTTTCGTTGATTATAGAATAAATCAATTGCATCTTTAAATTTATTGTTGATGATTTCTTTTTGATCTAACGGGATGTTACCGATGGTTTTCCATTCTTCTTGATAAATCTTAATTTTTTCGCTGGCATCTTTCCAAAAAGTTCCGTCTTTTTCTTTAAGTTGTTCATCAGAGGGTATTAAAGCCAAAATATTATCAATTAAGGCTAATTTTTCTTTGAGATGCGTTTGGTAGTCTTGTTCTAAAAGTTCTTTGAATAAAGCTCTTCTATCATAAAAACTGCTGAGATATGCTTTGTATTTACTTTGGAGGTTTTCGTGATCGTCAATAATATGTCCTATTTTAGACCATTCTGCTTGTATCGCACGAACTTCGTCAATAGCTTCGTAGCGGTCTTCTTGAACAATCTGAATAAGCTTTTCTAGAAGTTCTTTTTTTCTTTGTGTATTTTGTATTTTTTGGGCTTCTAGTTCTTTTTCGTATTCATTTCTTCTTTTATTAAATTTTACAAGTGCAACCGTAAATCTTTGGGAGTACGTTTCTATAATTTGCTTATGTTTTTTAATATTTTCAGAATCAGAATCATGATCTTTTTTCAGAATTAGCAATTCTCGTTGATATTTTTCATCAAAAGTTCTTTTGAGGATACCTACACGCGTAGCATTTAGCTTAATATTCTCGTGATTAGCAATGACTTCCATAAGAAGCGTTAGTTCTAAAAGATTTGAGCCTTCTAATGATTTATCAAATACAGACTCCTCTTCTAACAAACTGGTGAGAACATTTTTTATTTGTTCTTCATTCTGTTTTTCAATATCTTGCTGGCTTTCCAAGGTTTCTGTTGGATTGGAAAGTTCTTGTTCTTTCAAGTCGAGGTCTGTATTTTCAACAATTGCGTGATTGATACTTAATTCTGCTCCTTCTTGATTTATCATTCTAAAACTATAACCTAAAATAATTCTGCAAATTTCTAAAATATATTTGATTTTTCAAAATTATTTCATCAATCCATTTTGCTTTAAAATAATAACTATTTGACTAACAGCATTTTGTAAATCATCATTTATAATCACGTAATCAAATCGATTTTCAAACTGTAATTCGTATTGTGCTTTCGCAAGCCGCATTTCTATCTCGTTCGGGGTATCTGTTTTTCTTTCTATCAATCTTTGTCTAATAATTTCTAAAGATGGAGCTTTGATAAAAAATGAAAGTAATTGATTGCCAAATTTTTTTTTAAGGTTCAATGCACCTTGCACGTCCACGTCTAAAACTGCTAATTTTTTTACTTTTTGTATTCTTAGAATTTCTTTTTTCAATGTTCCATAGTATTTACCAGGGTAAACCTCTTCCCATTCAATAAATTCATCATTTTCAATAGCTTTCTCAAATTCTTTGATAGAATAAAAATAGTAATCTTTACCATCAACTTCATGAGGTCTTTTAGCTCTTGTAGTAGCTGAAATAGAAAACTCTAAATCTTTTACTTGTTCTATCAATTTTTTTACGATAGTTGTTTTTCCTGAGCCACTGGGTGCAGTAATTACTATAAATTCTATGGGAGTTTCCATTCAAAATTTGCCGCAAAGCTACACTTTTTCATTTTATTCTGGTTTCAATTTTTTTAAAATAAATTTTTTTCTCATTTTTGCACCAAATGTTAAAAAGTAGAGACTACAACCTAAACTTTTATACCGGGTTAATCAGTATTTCCTTAATACTATTTCTTTTGGGTATGTTTGCTGTACTTTCTGTGGCAGGAAGGATTGTGGTAAATACTACCAAAGAAGAACTCGAACTTAAAATTATGCTTCAACCTGAAACTACTCCTAAACAAGCTTTTGATATCATCAAAAAAATAAAAAAACAACCTTTCGTTTTAGATGCTCGTTATGTTTCTCAAGATATGGCTCTGAACGAACTCCAAGAGCTCGGCGAAGATTTTAAAAAGGAAGTTATCGGAGACATCAGCAATTATTTTTCTTCTGTTAATGTGAAAATTAAAAATGAATACCTTAATAGAGAAGATCTCCAAAAAATTATGAAAGAATGGAGTACTTACGAGCAAGTGCGAGAAGTAAATTATCCTGTTAAATTGATTGAAATTGTGAATGCTCGCTCGGCTACTTTTATTGCTATCAGTACAGTTTTAGGTATTTTTTTTGTTTTTATTGCATACCTCCTGATTATGAACACTATTCGCTTAGATATTTATTCTAAACGTTTAATGATTAGAACTATGCAACTTATCGGCGCTACCTCTGATTATATCCGAAAGCCATTTTTACAGCTCGGGATGATACAAGGTTTTTTGGGAAGCTTAATTGCTATTATCTTGATAATGACCCTGTTAATTGTATTTACTTTATGGATTACTGACCTCGGTATAATCATTTTTAGTATGGAATTTTTGTCAATTTGTATTTTTTTAGTTGCTTTTGGAACTATTTTAGGTTATTTTAGCAGCCTTATTGCGGTAAATCGTTATTTAGATAAAAAATTGGAAGATATCATATGAACAAAGAAATAGATAAAAATCCTCAGATGCCTTTTAAGCCCAAAAATTATAAACTCATGGCTTTGGGCGTTTTTTTAATTGTTATAGGTTTCATTTTAATGAGTACTGAAAGTTTTATTGACAGTAAACAATTCTCGTTGAGCCTTTACGTTTGCCCTTTTTTAATTGTGGGCGGGTTTGCAGAACTGATTTATGCTATTTTAGCTGATTAACTTATTTATTTTCAATGGACTACTTACAAGCTATTCTCCTCGCAATCATTGAGGGCATTACTGAATTTTTGCCTATATCTTCTACGGGGCACATGATTATAGCTTCTTCCTTCATGGGAAACGCTGATAATGAATTGGTCAAAACTTATACAGTTGCTATTCAATTCGGGGCTATTCTTTCAGTTATTGTGTTGTATTACCAAAAATTTTTCAACTCCTTAAAACTATATTTAAAGGTTACTGCCGCTTTTATTCCTTCTGCAATTATCGGTTTTCTGTTAGATGATTTCATAGACAGCCTTTTAGGTGATGTAAGAGTTGTTGGTTTTTCTTTACTTCTCGGTGGAATTCTTCTTTTATTTATTGATAAACTTTTAAAAGGTACAAATGACGATGAACTCAATATTCCTTATAGTTCCGCAATTAAAATTGGTTTATTTCAGTGCATAGCAATGATACCGGGCGTATCGCGGAGCGCTGCCACTATTATCGGTGGAATGTCCCAAAATTTAACCCGGAAAGCAGCTGCAGAATTTTCGTTTTTTTTAGCAGTCCCAACGATGTTCGGAGCTACTGTCCTTAAAATGAAAAAAGCTATTGATAATCAAGTATTTACACAAGATGATATCGGTATTTTATTAGTAGGAAACCTTGTCGCTTTTATTGTGGCTTACCTCGCAATCAAATCTTTTATTCGCTATGTCAGCAGTCATTCTTTTAAAGTTTTTGGTTATTACAGAATTTTTGTCGGTGTTTTTATCCTTATTCTATATTATCTTAAATTTGTGTCTTAATTTACAAAAATGAAAACTCATTTCAATTCAGAAGAAATTGCACAAAGGCTAGTTTTTTATCCGGATTGGAAATATGAAGATGGCTTTTTGGTCAAAAATTATCAGTTTAGTAGTTTTATAGAAGCTTTTGCTTTTATCACTCAAGTTGCAATGATTTCTGAAAAAATGAATCATCATCCCGTACTTCTTTCAAATTATACTCAACTTAAATTGTCCATTCAAACTTTTGATTGTGGCGGAATTACTCATAAAGATTTTCAATGGATAGAAAAAATCAATCAAATTCCAATAAAAAAAATTGAATGAAAGAAAAAAAGTATTATTTTAGCACCAAAATTTAGAACAAAATGAATAGTAAATATTTCATTCTTGCTTTAGTCATCATAGGCTTAATGGGTTGTAACAAAGAAACACCTAAAGACGAGCTGCCTCCCTTAGATAAGCGCCCCACTATTGTACGTACTGCCCCCAGTACCTCTTCCTCTAATTTGTTAGAAGGTCAATCCGTTAAACTTTCTTATCAACTTGCTGATAATGAACTTCTTAAATTTTTTAAAGTCATAGAAAGAATTAACGATGTAGACCGTATTCTCTACGAAGAAGAAATCAGTGGTACAACCTTAAAAAAAGATTATACTTATACTGTTCCAACGGGCATCAATGATTTAACGGTTATCAAAATCATAGCTTTCGTCTATGATAATAAAATGCAGTTTGATTCTACGGTTTACATTGTTACAAAAGATTTTGAACGTGATACAACCGAGCTTTATCAACTGCTTAGCTATGAAAATGATACTATTTACAGCAATTTAAGTATGACGGGCAAAAATGCATTCAATTGTATTGCCAGAACGAATGTTGTTTCTAATAATACCGCCAAAGATATACAGGAAAATACTCAAACCTCAGGTAATTTTTTAGCTTCTTGGATTTCACCGAATACTTCGCCTAACAAAAACTTTGTTGTTCTCAATACCTCTCAATTTAATTTTGAGCAAGCAAAATATTCTACGATAGACCAAGCTTTTCGTGCTAATATACCTAAATTAGAAACTGGCACACTGAAAGTCAATGATATTGTGATACTTAAATCAAGAATTACACCACATTATATAATTTTTAAAATTAAGGAAGTAGTGGATGGAGCGGGAGATGAGGATTACATCGTTTTTGATTACAAGCGTTCTAATTAGTTTATTAGTTTAAAGACAAGCAGTTAGCAAGAGTAACTTTATCATTGAGTACTTGATAAAGAATTGTTGAGTACTCTGCATGCCCCCTTATAGTGTTTTAGGTAGTAACCGGGTACTAAATAATCGTAGCGAACACCTGTTGAAGCAGCATGAATAAACTTGATTTTTCCGTTCTCAATGTCCACACACATAGCGCTATGCCCTATCTGATGAGGTTGCGAAGGTGTAGAAAAAAACAATAAATCGCCGGGTTCTATTTCATGAATTTGGAGGGGGGTACCGAATTTGTATTGGTCTAATGAAATTCTTGGTAATTGTATTCCTTGTTTTTGAAAAACAACCATCACTAAGCCCGAGCAATCTATTCCGTTAACAGAGGTTCCCCCAATTTTATAGGGCGTACCGAGATATTTTTCTGCTTCGGCAATTAAATTCTTTTGTATTTCTTTGAGAGTTGAGCTACGGTTTTCTAATTTTGAAGAAATTTTTTCTTCTGATTTTGAAGTAATTTGGGGATTAACCTGGTTTTCAGAGATTGGTTTTTTTTCAGGAACTGTTTTTACAGCTTGTTGGGTAGAATAGGTTTGCTCTTTTGATTTCTTTGGGGATTTGTGAGATTGTTTTAGCACGATTTTATTTCTATCTACCTCATTTACAAGTGGATGTGTTGAACTTTGGCTTTTATTGAGAACAGAACAGGCGGTTCCAAACAGTAATATCATGCTCCACAAAACGATTTTTATTTGGGTTATATGCTTGTAACACATATTCAAAATTTCATGTAAAGATAGTTCACTGAAACGGAAGATGAAAAAAATATATTGAACAGAATAAAATGCAAACGAAGTAGTAGTTGTTAAAAAGTGGAAAAGCAGGGGGCAAATGCATACAAATGAAGTATGGGTAGCGATTTATCCACAGGTTAAAAGATTGATTTAAAAAAACTTTTTTTCCAAAAAGAAAACTGATAACTTTGCGATAAAATTCTTTAAAAAGATTAAAATGGGAAAAGTCATCACGTTGGCGAATCAAAAAGGCGGAGTGGGCAAAACTACTACGGCAATAAATCTTTCGGCGAGTTTGGCAGTAAAAGATTTTAAAACTTTATTGATAGATACGGACCCTCAGGCAAATGCTACCTCTGGTGTAGGTTTTGACCCCCGAAATATCAAAACTAGCATTTACAACTGTATCATCAATGAAGTGCTGTCACCGCGAGAAGCTATTCTTCAAACTAAAGTTCCTAATTTGTTTTTACTTCCTTCCAATATTGATTTAGTCGGTGCTGAAATTGAACTAATCAACCTCCCTGAAAGAGAAAAAAAAATGAAAGCAGTAGTAGACAAAATCAAAAACGAATATGATTTCATTATTATAGATTGTTCGCCGTCCTTAGGATTAGTTACAGTGAATGCATTGACTGCTGCAGATTCGGTTATTATTCCCGTACAATGTGAATTTTTTGCTTTAGAAGGTTTAGGTAAATTATTGAATACCATTAAGATAGTTCAGCAGAAGCTCAATCCGCAATTGGAAATAGAAGGTATTTTACTCACGATGTATGACTCACGGTTACGACTTGCAAACCAGGTTGTAGAAGAAGTAAAATTACATTTTAAAGATATCGTATTTAATACAATTATTCACAGAAATGCTAAATTAAGTGAAGCGCCTTCTTTCGGCTTGCCCGTGATTTTATACGATGCGAACTCCAAAGGTTCTATTTCTTATATTGAATTAGCGAGTGAAATTCTCAAAAAGAATAATATAAAAGACCCAAGCGTTGCTGAAGTGGAATAACTTTTAATTAAGAATGGAAGAAAAAAAGAAAAAAAGCGTGTTAGGGAAAGGCCTGGGTGCTTTGATTTCTCCGCTTGAAAATGTCTCAAGTGATACTTCAAATTCTGTGAATGCAATCCAAGAAATACCTTTATCGTGGATAGAGCCTAATCCTTATCAGCCTCGTGTAGATTTTAATGAAGAATCTTTACAAGAACTTGCCGATTCAATTAAAGCTCAGGGCATCATTCAACCTATTACTCTAAGAAAACTTTCCGAAAAAGAATATCAAATCATTTCAGGAGAAAGGCGTTTTAGAGCTGCTAAAATGGCTGGTTTAGAAACTATCCCTGCTTACATTCGTACGGCTAATGACGAGCAAATGCTTGAAATGGCTATCATTGAAAATGTTCAAAGAGAAGACTTGAATGCCATTGAAGTTGCTATCGGTTATAAACGCTTAATGGAAGAATGTAATCTAACCTTAGAACAAGTTGGCGAAAAAATAGGAAAAAAACGTGCAACAGTTAATAATTATGTACGGCTTTTGAAATTACCTCCTGAAATTCAAGTTGCAATACGAGATAATAAAATCTCCATGGGGCATGCTCGTGCACTTATCACGATTGATAACCCAGCTATTCAATTGTCTATTTTTCAACAAATTATTAAAAATGACCTTTCCGTTCGTCAAGTTGAAAAATTAGTTCAAGAACTTTCAGAAACGAATCTTAAAACATCAAAAACCGTAAAAAATTTGTCTCCTTTTGAAATTCATTTAAAAGACTTAGAAATAAAACTTTCTAAAAAATTTAGTAATAAAGTGCAAATAGTACATAAAGAAGACGGTAAAGGAGAAATACGTATTTTGTATTACTCTCAGGAAGATCTGGATAGGCTTTTAGAATTGCTGATGGATTAAATGATGTGGGTAAAAGAAGCATTACAACTACCTTGTTTTCAAGAAATTAGCAAAGCAGTACAAAAAACTAATTATAAAGTTTATGTGGTGGGGGGGTATGTACGAGATTATTTTTTGAAAAAAAATACACAAGATATTGACATTGTCGTAGAAAGTCCTCCACAAGCTTTTTCTGAAAATAAATTACCTTTACATGGAATTGAATTTGCAAAAATCTTTGCTCAAATTATTGATGCTGAGGTAAATATATTTGAAAATTTTGGTACAGCCCTAGTAAAAAAAGATGGCTTAGAAATAGAATTTGTCGGTACTCGTAAGGAATCTTATCGTAGAGATTCCCGTAAACCCATTGTAGAAAATGGTACTTTATTAGATGACCAACTCCGTAGGGATTTTACTATCAATGCCATGTCTATTTCTTTAAATCCTGAGAACTACGGTCTTTTGATAGACCCTTTTAATGGTTTAGAAGATTTGAACAACAAAATTATCAAAACTCCTACTGATCCTGATGTAACGTTTTGTGATGACCCACTTAGGATGCTTCGTGCTATTCGTTTTGCTACTACCTTAGGCTTTACGATTGAAAAAAATACTTACGAGGCTATCAAAAATAATGTAAACCGCATCAAAATCATTTCAAAAGAAAGAATAACGGATGAACTTAACAAAATCATTTCAGCACAAAAGCCATCGGTAGGTTTTAAGTTGTTGTTTTATACAGGCTTACTTGAAATTATTTTTCCCGAGCTTTATAATCTCCACGGAGTTGAAATTCGCGACGGAAAGGCACATAAGGATAATTTTTTTCATACCCTTCAAGTTTTAGATAATTTAAGTAATCATTCAGAGAATTTATGGTTACGCTGGGCGGCTTTGCTTCACGATATAGCTAAACCTTTAACTAAAAAATTTTATCCTAAGCAAGGTTGGACATTCCACGGGCACGAAGAGAAAGGAGCTCAAATGGTACCTCAGATTTTCAAAAAACTTAAATTACCTCTTAACGAGAAAATGAAATTTGTTCAAAAAATGGTTCAATTACATCAAAGACCCATTGCTTTAGTAGATGAAGAAGTTACCGACTCCGCAATTCGTCGGCTTATTGTGGATGCAGGGGAGGATTTAGAGGCTTTACTTACGCTTTGTCGTGCTGATATTACTACCCGAGACCCCAACAAATTAGAAAAATACCTCCAAAACTATGATAACATAGAAAAAAGAATTCAAGAAGTTATTGAAGCGGATAACCTCCGTAATTGGCAACCTCCTATCACCGGAGAAATGATTATGCAATATTTTCAATTGAAACCTTCTCCCGCTGTCGGTCAAATTAAAAATGCTATTCGCAACGCAATTTTAGATGGTCTTATCCCTAACGATTATGAACATGCTTTCGAATATATGAAAAAAATAGGAAACGAAATATTGAGTAAATCATAAAATTTTTTAAACTTTAAAATTTTTAACTTCCTACTTGATTGAAAACTATATCAATTTTAAAGATAAGTTTGACTTTTTTATCCGAAATTGTTAAAAATTTATAAAAGTAAATGAAAATGAAAACTTTTTTTATTCAAGTATCGTAAACACATTATATTCATTTCTACCCTCATTACGCAGTCCTAATTTGAAAAGACTGCGTTTTTATTACCAATCAGAACCATCGTATAATTTACTTCCCTTGTTACGTTTTCTTAATTGTTGAATAAATTTTTTTTCTTCATTTTCCATAGCATCTATTATGCTTTCTACTTCATTAAGGCTCAAAGGTGTTTCATTATTTGAATTTCCTTTGTCATCATGTTTTGGATTGTTTTTTTGTTTTTTAGTGGATGCATTAGAGCGTGAAGGATTATTATCATTATTAGGAGAGTTAGGACTTTTAGTTTTTTTTCTCAGTAACAATTCATAGTTATAACGCGCCAATGAATTATCGGGATTTTCTTTTAAAGCTGTTCTCCAATATTCCAAAGCTTCCTCTTGTTTATCCGAACGAGCAGAAAGTATGCCTAAGCAATTTAAAGACTTAGATTTTAAAAGCTTATCTGTCGTATGGGTTGACCATGAAAAAAAAATTTGAGCTTTTTTTATAGAATCTCTTAATAATTCACTTAATCCCGCGTGATAATACAAATAAGCCGCATATTCATGATTTTCATTAGCATACTTTTGAAATAAAACCGATGCGTACGCATAATTCTTATTTTTAAACTCCTCTTCTGCTTTTTTCCATGGAATATCTTGTTGTATAAAAAAACTTATTAAAATTACTGACAAGTACTTGCTCATTTTATTCTACTACGAATTTGAAATAATTTTCACCAATCTTACACAAATAAATTCCTGATTTCCAGTTAGAAACATCCAAATTTAAGAAATTACTTATATCTGGCAATGAATTATACATTTCTTGACCTAAGGCATTCCATATGGTAATTTTTTCTTTTTGAGGGTTAAATATAAACAATTGATTATCAGCAGGATTGGGATAAATTTGAGGTTTTTCACCTTCAAAAACAAAATTTTGGACATCGTATGCTAATAAATTTCCGTTGATATCATAAGCTTCTACTTTAATGATTTCAGCGAAATGTTTAGTTTCTATATGCCATACGTTTTGTTGAAGGAAAGAATGTAGGTTAATCCATTGATTTTCAGACCATTTAAATAATTTATAATAATCAGGAGAAATATCCCCCGAATACTTCCAATTTACACTAAGAAGATTAGGCTTTATAAAACTACCGTTCAAAAAAAGTTTTGCCACAGGTAAAGGACCAGGTTCTTCTTTTCCGATACCAAAACCTGAAAAGCCTGTATCAAATTTTCCACGAATATAAAAATCAGAAGTGTTCCATGTTCCTTTGGTGACATCGGTTGCGTAGTAATTGGTGTAGCCGTTAGCTAAAACATTGGAGGGAGTGACATTGCTGATAGGACCGCCGGATTTAAAGAGCGTAAGTTGAGTACGGCTGTTGCCGGTTTGAGTTTCCCAACCTTGAATTTCGGGCTCTGTATAATACAAAGTGATATAATAATCACCAAGGGGATTGTTAAACTCGGGAGTAGCTAAGAAGGTTTTGGCAGCTGCATAACGGTTTGGAGAAGGATGTTGAAAAGGCAATGCATTTGTACCAGTGCGGTCAATTTGTAATTGCATACAACCGTAATTATGCGCACTAAGGTTTTCAATTTTCGCTAAAAGTTTACCATCTGCTGTAAAATAAGCTGTTCCATAAGGCGGTAAGGGGCGCGTATCAATATTCAAAGCCGTTTCAATCGGTAAAGAATTAGGATTGACATCATTATCTATCAAATGGATGGTACATTTTTGGTTCGTACAATCTAAGATAATATCACGGTAATTTTTGATTTTCAAGGAGATAACGAGTTGCTTAGTACCGTAGTCGTAGTTATCATCAAAAATTCGGACAATTAAATTTTGAGAGGCATTAGAATTAGCAGGAAAATGAATAACAGGCGTTATAATTTGATATTGAAAAGGCGATGCAGTGGTTGCGGGGTCAATTTGAGGGTATACATCTGCCGAGTAATTAGGGGTTTTATCAATTTCAATCGGAATGATTAAATCATGATAATTGTAACATCCGGAAGTAAAAGTAGTAGTTTCGGTATGGGTTAAATTAGTTGAGGTAAAACGAATATGAGCTTTTGCAGCGTGAATAATGCAACGGTAGTACTCGTGAGCTTTTTGAGCCATGGTTTTAAGTTGTGCTTCACTGGAAGCTGCAATTAATGCATAGCCTACAATCACCGAATCATTTACAGCAACATTAAAGGGACCTGTTCCAAGATATTGTTGAACTTCTGTGGTCAGGTTAGTATTTGCAAGGCTTGTACCTGAACTGATAGCTAAAAATTTATTGGCTTCTGAGGGAGCATAATTCATGGGAGTAGTGGTACTTAGCGCATGTAAGCTATCAAAACTTAGTAAAACAGCACCTGCAAATTGTGTGTTAGATGAATTTTTCGTATATAAGAGGTTTAACGAAGAATCCCATATCCCTATGTTTTGATTTAAGGGGGATAAATCCCAATCCAAATACCAACCTGCATGCAGGTTATTTAATGGGCTTGTTCCGATGTTTTTAATGTCATAATCAAAGATAATAAATTGATTATCAGAGGGATTATTCCATGCAAAAGTACGTGTTCTTACAAAGGCATCTAATTTGGTAGGTTTGAAGTCTTGCATAGTTCCTATGCCATCAACATGAGAAATTGTTCCCGGTTTTTGTAATTTAAACCTTTGAACCATTTGAAAATCTTCATCACGTTTATAAGTCAAGTTTCTCATATTATCAGAGACTTGGGTAGTAGATTTTCCCAACAAAAATGCGCCTTCAAACAGCAGTTTCTGCCCTAAAAATTCCAACCCGTAGCCAATAGAATTGACGGGAAAATTTTTGTATCCAAAAGCGCCCGTGCTTCCCATCGTAATTTTTACTTGGTTGGTATCTATATTAACCCAAGCTGGATTGACTACAATGGAGTCATACTGAAAATCTACGTAGGTAGAGCCGTTGGTGTAGTCAAGTCGGAAATAGATAACGGTTTCTGCAGGTAAAGAGGAATTAAAATGAAAAACAAAAGGAGTACTAAGGTTGTTTACAGTGGATAGGGTGTTAATCATCCCTAAATTGACAGAGTTTACAGTAATGACGACACTAGGGTGAGTAGTTGAAAGGGTAACGGTGATATTATCTGAATCTAAAAAGTTTTTGAAATAGCCTGCCCAATGAACGGTTTCGTTATCTTCAATGATATTGTCATTGCCATCAGTGATAACTTTAGAAGTTTGGCGTATAGCAGGAGTAACATCGGTTAACGCTCTGTGCATATTGAGTCTACCTTTACCCAGTTTACCAGTCCATGCAGGATTAGAGTTTATTGCATAGGTATCGTCTGATGTAACTCTCAATCTTTCAGCGACTTGCTGTGCGTTCAGTGAAGGGAATTGACAACGCACTAAGGCAGCAGCACCTGAAACAATAGGTGCAGAAAACGAAGTGTAATCCGCATTAAAATGTCCATAGGTATTGTCGTGCCCAGCGAAACGAATACTGCGTGCCGGAGCCATTAAATCCACAGAGTAATTACGAGTAGTTTGGCTAAAAATATCTCCAGAACGGTTTCCCGTGACAGATACTACATTATGAAAACCAGCGGGATAATAAACTAAATCGGCGTTAGCATTACCGGCAGCTGCAATGACTACTGCATCCTTGTTAATGGTTGCGTAATTAACTGCATCTTGACCGTAATGTGAATAATAAACACTGCCCCATGAGCAATTGATGACTTTACAGCCTTTGTCAGCGGCATAAATGACGGCATCATAAGTAAAATACAACGAACCACCATTATCAGCCATCGTTTTAAGGGGCATGTATTTACAATTGAAGCCTGCCGAGGGCACTCCTATGCCATTGTCTGTTGCTGCTGCTGCAAAACTTGCAACCCATGAACCGTGTTTATTCCCGGTCGGAACAATATCAGGGTTGTTATCAGGTGAAGGTAAACTACTATTTGCCCCTACAAAATCCCATCCGTAATAATTATCTATGTAGCCATCTGCATCGTTGTCTATGCCATCTATGGGGTCAGCAGTATTTAAATACAAATTAGGAGCTAAATCCGGATGGTCTAAATCGGTGCCCGTGTCTACAATTCCAATTATCATGGTGGGGGAACCTGTTTGAATATTCCATGCGTTATAGGCTTGAACGTTACTGAGCCACCAATGTTGCGCTGCAAAAGAAGTAATTTGGGGGTCGTTGGGAGTATAAAAAGGCTCTTGCCCATAGTAGAGCTCAACATACTCAAAAACATAAAAAGAATTTAATTTTTTAACAAGTCTTTGAATATCAACAGATTGAGAAACTTCAAAATCATAAATCAAAGTTAAATCTACCAAAGGTTCACCATATTGATTGAATAAGGTTTCAGGTGTTTTGTGCAACGGAAATTTTTTTTTCCAATTCAAAACTCCTTCTTGCCTTAAAAAATTTTGTAAGTGTGAATTTTGTTCTAATTCATAACGGAAAGAAGGTTTTAATTTCGCTAAAAACCTACCCTTTAAATAGGGTTGCGAAAAAGTAGACTGTAAAAGAGCAAGGAAAAGAAAAGAAAGTGTAAAGTGTTTTTTCATAAACAAAATATTTCGTGCAAATATAAAAAATTTCAAATCAAACTAAAAACAAAAATGGTTTCCAAGATTCACGAATTTTTCCGTTAAAATCTTTCATAAAGAAGATGTAAGAAGGTTTGAAAGGTTTAGAGAGCATAGTCATGCCCGCTTCTTCGGGCGTGCGATTACCTTTTTTAGAATTACAGCTATGGCAAGCGGTAACCAAATTTTCCCATGATTCTGTACCACCTTTGGAACGAGGAATGACATGGTCAATAGTTAAATCTTTGGTGGTACCACAATAAACACACCTTTCGCCGTCTCTTTTAAAAATATTAGTACGAGATAAAGCAACTTTTCTATGAGGAACTTTGACGTAATTTTTTAAACGAATGATAGAAGGAATTTCAAATTCTTGTAAGCTACTCCGAAAGTATTCGCCATCAAGGGCGTCAATCATTTCAGCTTTCTTCAAAAAAACCAACAAAAAAGCCCTCCTAACCGTGCAAATGGATATGGCTTCGTAATTTTGGTTTAATACTAAAACAGAATGTTTCATAAAACCCAGCAATCATTTTAATGTTTTGTTTTGGACACATTTTTTACGCAAATATAACTTTAAAAGTTTCATACTCAAAGAAATTTTTTCTGCTGGTATATGATTTTACAAATATGACGTTTTCTTTCTTTTAAATTTTTGATATAGATTTTTTGTGTAAAAAAATTTTTATGTATATTTGTTTTGTGAAATCACTAATTGAAAACGTAGATTATTACATAGAAAACGGAAAGTATGTATTTACAGAAAAATACTTAAAGGAACGCGGTTACTGCTGCAAAAGTGGATGTAGGCATTGCCCATATGGTTTTAAAAAGAAATCTTTTTATTCATTTTTGGATATAAATATTTCATCTTCTGAAAAATCCACACTTCAAAATGAAAATCCTGAGACTTCATAAAATCATTCAATACTTCATTTTTTTATTTCATTGTTTACATGTTAAAAACATCACGTAAATTTGCGTTCATTTTCAATGAAAAAATTTAAAAGAATTTTAGTTACAGCGGCTTTACCGTATGCTAATGGCCCTTTGCATATTGGGCATTTAAGCGGTGCTTATTTACCTGCGGATATTTTTGTCAAATATCAACGACTTCGAAAAAGAGACATTATTTTTGTTTGTGGTTCGGATGAACATGGAGTTGCTATTACTATTCGTGCTATGAAGGAAGGAATTTCTCCCCGAGAAATCGTGAATAAGTACCATCATCTTCTCCAAGAAACTTTCCAAAAATTCCATATTGATTTTGATATTTACCACCGTACCTCCTCTGAATTACACCATCAAACAGCTCAAGAATTTTTTAAAAAATTTTATGAAAATAACCAACTGATAGAAAAAGAAACTTTACAATTCTATGATAACGAAAAAAAAGTTTTTTTAGCTGACCGTTATATTGTGGGCACATGCCCGAAATGTGGCTATGAAAATGCTTACGGCGACCAATGCGAAAAATGCGGCACTTCTTTGACCCCCGATGACCTTATCAACCCGAAGTCTACTTTGAGTAATTCTGTGCCCATTAAATTACCTACCAAACATTGGTATTTACCACTTGACCAGTACCAAGAAAAAATCACAAAATACATTCAGTCCCATCCTGAATGGAAAAATAATGTGCTGGGGCAATGCAAATCCTGGTTAAATGATGGGCTACAACCGCGTGCAATTACCCGTGATTTAGACTGGGGCATACCTGTGCCGCTTCAAGATGCTCAAGGAAAAGTTTTATACGTTTGGTTTGATGCTCCTCTCGGTTATATTTCTGCTACCAAAGCTCTTCTCCCTAACGACTGGCAAAAATACTGGCAAGACCCTGACTCTCAAATTATTCATTTTATCGGTAAAGATAACATCGTTTTTCATTGCATCATCTTCCCAATTATGCTCATGGCTCATGGAAATTATACTCTTCCTGACCAAGTCCCAGCTAATGAATTTTTAAATTTGGAAGGTCAAAAATTATCTACCTCTCGTAATTGGGCTGTTTGGGTCCATGAATTTATTGAAGATTTTCCTGATAAAATTGATGTTCTTAGATATGTTCTAACTGCTTCCCTTCCCGAAAATAAAGATAATGATTTTACCTGGAAAGAATTTCAACAACGTAATGACAGTGAATTAGCAGATATTTATGGCAATTTCGTGAATCGTGTGACTACTTTGCTCCATAAATTTTATCAAGGGCATGTTCCTTCTGAAATAAATTTACAAGAAACGGATTATCAAGCCTTAGCGGATTGTAAAAAAGCGGTTCAAGCCATGGGGCAATGTATAGAAACTTTTCGTTTTAAAGATGCACTTGCCGAGATGATGAAAATTGCACGTATCGGTAATAAGTACCTAATGGACAAAGAACCTTGGAAAACTGTCAAAACAGATGCGCTAACTACTCAAACTACACTTTTTGTTGCTGCTCAAATTACCGCTTGTCTTGCCTTAGCTTCTCAACCCTTTTTGCCTTTTACGTATCAAAAACTTCAAAATATGTTAAATCTTCCTGAATTTAACTTTGAAAATTTCTGGAATAACGAAAATATTTTTCAAATTTTACCTAAAAACCACCGAATAAATATTCCTTTTATTTTGTTTGAAAAAATTCCTGATGAAATCATAGAAAAAC
>Ga0068706_1000575_pt1 | contig 17490 bp, 14 predicted proteins | sample YNPMSBMetaG_FD_65632 | JGI IMG/M metagenome (GOLD analysis project Ga0068706, IMG submission 65632) | Anoxygenic and chlorotrophic microbial mat microbial communities from Yellowstone National Park, USA - YNP MS-B MetaG | ecosystem: Environmental > Aquatic > Thermal springs > Hot (42-90C) >...
CCCCCGACCAGTCGGGTTCGCGCGGCCAGCGACTCGCTGGTTGCACGAGCCTCCATAGTGGAAGCTGCGCTCCTCATCCGCTGAGCATCCCTGGCAGCTCGTTCCCGGCCATGCGTGGAGCCGCATCGCTCCCCTCCGACTGTTGCCCCGACGCCGTCGTACCCTGCCGTTTGCCAGTCCACTCGTCCCTGCAGTACCATCGTGATCGACAGGGTGAGAGCGCCATGCCCCCGTAGTTCAGTGGATAGAACGGCGGCCTTCTAAGCCGCATGTCGCAGGTTCGAATCCTGCCGGGGGTACTGCTCTCTTCGGGGCGGATCTGGTGAGCGGTGCTCTCGCTCCCCTGACTGATCTGCGATGCGAGCACTCGTCACCGGGAGAGCCAGCAGGAACGCTTACCAGAGAGCGAGAACGGCATGCGCCAGCGCGCCAACCAGTTGTGGCTCATTTTCTTCCTTCCGGGAACCACGCTCGTCCTGATACCGTTCGTGCTCACGCGCGTCTTCGGGCTGGCACTCTCCGAGACGACGAGCAGCATCGTGGGAGGAACTGGGCTCCTCTTGCTCTTTCTCAGCTTGTTCACCCAGCTCCCGCTCCCGCGTCGCCGCAACCGAGAACGAGGCCAGAAGTGAAAGAAACGAGAGAAGCCATGCGTGTCACGGTCCGTTACTTCGCCATCGTGCGCGAACTCCTCGGGCGAGATCGCGAGGAGCGCGACCTCCCTGAGGGGACGACGGTCGGACAGCTCCTCGCGCAACTCTGCGAGTCTCAGCCGTCCCTCGCGCGGCTCCAGCGTTCGATGATGGTCATGGTCAATCGCCGCTACGCCCGCCCGGATCAATTGCTCCGCGAGGGCGACGAGGTCGCGCTCGTCCCGCCTGTTTCGGGCGGAAGCACCCCATTCTCGATCGGTCCCGAGCCCCTCGACCCCAGGAGGATCGAGCAGCTGGTCGCCGATCCTCGAGCGGGAGCAGTCGTTCTCTTCATCGGTACCGTGCGCGACCACGCTCGCGGCAAGCGCGTCCTCTACCTCGAATACGAGGCCTATGCGGAGGCCGCACTCGAAACGTTCGCACAGATCGCTGAGGAAATCCGGCAACGCTGGGACGTGCTCGGTATCGCGATCGCTCACCGCACCGGACGCGTCGATATCGGCGAAGCCAGTGTCGTCATCGCAGTGTCCAGCGCGCATCGCGCGGAAGCGTTCGAGGCCTGCCGCTACGCGATCGAGCGTCTCAAGCAGGTCGCACCGATCTGGAAGAAGGAAGTGTACGAGGACGGCGAGATCTGGGTGGGGAGCGAAGCGCTCTACCAGGAACTCTTCGCTCGTCGCGCCTCGGAACCTTCGGCTCCAGCCGAGTGACGAAGCATCTCAGCGCGCCTGTCCGTGCACCGGACGCCGCAGGATCGCACGGAGTCGCTCGCCGGGACGGTATGGCTCGGCCCGCGGCGGCACGATCAGGTAGGCATTCGCGCCGACGGCCGAGAGCAAGCGGGCCGACGACTGCGGCCCGGTATTGCGGGCGAACAGGGTCCCCGTCTCGTCGCACCAGACGATCGCCCGCTGGTACTCGATACGGTCACCCGGCTCGATCGGATGCGCGAGCACCACGGTAACCGGCTCCGGGACGACCGGCTGCTGTCCGGTCATCGCCCGCAACGCCGCCATGACGAAGATCTCGAAACCGACGAGCGCCGAGACGGGGTTACCGGGCAAGCCGAAAAGGAGCGTCCGGCCAACCGTCACGAAGTGGAAAGGCTTGCCTGGCTTCATGAAGAGCCGCTCGATGTGAACGGTTCCGAGCGTGCGGAGTGCCGCACTGATCAGGTCGCGTTCCCCGACCGACACACCGCCGGAGGAAATCACGACGTCACTCTCCACGATTCGCTCTCGCAGCAGTTCGGTCAAGCGCTCCACATCGTCGGGTCCTCGCCCCGCCCAAACCACCTCGGCACCGGCCTGCTGCAACGCTGCGACCAGCATGAAGCGGTTCGAATCGCGGATCTGGCCGGGACCGAGCGGCTGTCCGGGATCGACCAGCTCGTCGCCGGTACTCAACACGGAAACGCGCGGTCGGCGTGAGACGGGGACACTGGCGATGCCCAAGCTCGCCGCGAGGCCGATCTCCGCCGGGCCGAGTACCGTCCCGGCCGGCACGATCAGTTCGCCACGGTGCACGTCCGCCCCGACCGGCCGCACGTTCTCGCCTGGACGGACCTCCTCCCGCCGAATCACGATATGATCGTCCACGAGCTCGACGTCTTCCACCGGGACGACTGCGTCCGCGCCCGCCGGCAAAGGCGCCCCAGTCGTGATCCGCACGGCTGTCCCCGGAGTCACGGTGACGTCCGTGACATGACCAGCGAACTGTTCGCCGATCACTTCGCGCCACGGTGAGGTATCGTCGTGGATCACTGCGTAGCCATCCATGGTCGCGGCAGGAAACGGGGGATGGTCCTCCGGTGCATACAGCGGTTCGGCCAACACGCGCCCAGCCGCATCCATCAGCCCGACCTCCTCGCTCGGGAGGCGCTGGACGTGAGCGAGAATGATGTCGAGCGCTTCCTGTGGAGTCAAAATCCGGCTCGTTCGCTGCATACCGTACTCCTCGCCGACCGCTATCGGCACGAAAGCGATTCTATCCTACACCTCCCCAGGGAGCGAAGGCGGCTCCACCGCTGCAGACCGGCCGCTCCGCATCGCTCTTACCACGCCCGCTGCGCAGGCCGCTGCCGCTTCAGCGAAGCGAACAGCACTGGGGCGTGCGACGTGGCCAGCGCTACCGCTTTCCTTCACCACAGCAGAACGCGACGAGACCAGTTTGCCGCTTCGGCCACGAGTACCAGTGAGTTCACGAGACGATTGCGATAGGACCCGTTTCCACCGTATCATTGGAGAATGAAACGATTACTCCCCCAGTGGGCGATCGCGCGATCGGGACAACATGGCGACAGCGGTACCGCGTGAAAGCAACCACGAATCTCCGTCCCAGGCCACTCCGGCCGTCGGGCCGAGCGACGAGCCGGTATGGGAGGACGTGGCTCCCGAGTTCCTCAAGCGCCTGCCGAACGCCGATCTCGAGCTGATCCACCATGCATTCGAGCTCGCTCGGTCCGCGCATGCCGGGATGCGCCGGCGCTCCGGTGAGCCGTACCTGTCCCATCCCCTGGCGGTCGCGCTGATCCTGGCCAACTTGCAGCTGGACCAGGAGACGATCGCTGCTGCGCTGTTGCACGATGTGCTCGAAGACACCGACGTCACGATCGAGCAACTCCGGGAGCGATTCGGTCCGCGGGTCGCTCGCCTGGTCGATGGTGTGACGAAGCTCGGGAAAATCCGCTTGAGTCCGGAGAACGAGCCGGTCAGCCTCGAACGCGAGAAGATTCGCCAGGCAGAGAGTCTCCGCAAGATGCTCTTGGCCATGGCTGAGGATGTCGGCGTCGTCCTCATCAAGCTCGCCGATCGCCTCCACAACATGCGGACATTGGACCATTTGCCGCCCGAAAAGCAGCGTCGCATCGCGCGCGAGACGATGGAGATCTATGCCCCGCTGGCGAACCGCCTCGGTATCGGCCAGCTCAAGGCGGAACTCGAGGATCTCGCCTTCAAGTATCTCGAGCCGCAGACCTACGAGACGATCGCACGCGCGCTCGAGTCGCGCGGGCACGATCGTGAGCAGTATCTCCAGGAAGTGATCGAGCAGGTCAAGCGCGCCCTCGCCGATGCCGGCATTCGGGCGGTCGTGACCGGGCGCGAGAAGCATATCGCTTCGATCGCTCGCAAGATGCGCGAGAAGCAACGCAACTTCGACGAGATTTACGACGTTCTGGGAATCCGCGTCATCGTCGACGAGCAGCGCGATTGCTATGCCGCGCTCGGCATCATCCATGGTATGTGGCACCCGATCCCGGGTCAGTTCGACGACTACATCGCCAATCCGAAGGAGAATCTCTACCGCTCCCTACACACAGCGGTGATCGGCCCGCGCGGCATCCCGCTCGAAGTCCAGATCCGGACCCATGAGATGCACCGCGAGGCCGAGTACGGGATCGCCGCCCATTGGCGCTACAAAGAGCAGCTGAAACCCGACAGTGGCGATCGGTCGATCGAGGCCAAGATCGCGTGGTTCCGCCAGATCCTCGAGTGGCGCGACGAACTGCTCGATGCCCAAGAGTTCGTCGACTCGGTCAAACAGGATCTCCTGCCGGAGATGATCTACGTCTTCACCCCGAAAGGGGACGTCGTCGAACTGCCGGCAGGTGCGACACCGATCGACTTCGCCTATCGCATCCATACCGAGGTCGGGCACCAGTGTGTGGGCGCCAAGGTCAATGGGCAGATCGTTCCGCTCAATTACAAGCTGCAGAACGGTCAAGTCGTGCAGATCATCACGTCCAAGTCACGCACTGGTCCGAGCCGCGACTGGCTCATCCCCAGCAACGGGTACGTCACGACGGCCTCAGCGCGCGAGAAGATTCGCCAGTGGTTCCGCAAGCAGGAACGCGAGGAGAATATCGCGCACGGCCGCCATCTCCTCGAACAGGAACTCCGACGCCTCGGTGTCGAGATGAAGCTCGAGGACGTCCTCAAGCTGTTCCCCCGCTACCAAAAGCTCGAGGACTTCTTAGCGGCTATCGGCTACGGTGCCATCACGCCCCAACAACTCGCCGCTCGCATCGCCGAACACGAGGACCAGCGCACACGAGCGAGCGCAGCTCAGTCCCCGACCCAAGCACCACCGCTCCAGGTGACCGGCCTACGTGACCTGCTGACCCGGCTCGCCAATTGCTGCAAGCCGGTCTACGGCGACCCGATCGTCGGCTTCATCACGCGCGGACGCGGGATCACCGTCCACCGCGCCGATTGCCCGAACATTCTGCATACCAACGAACCGGAACGGGTCATCCCCGTCAACTGGGGAGAGACACCACAGCAGTACCCGGTGACGATCCGTATCGAGGCGTGGGATCGAGTCGGACTCCTCCGCGATATCACGACGCTGGTCGCTGACGAAGGACTCAATGCCCTCTCCGTCCTCACCAACGTGCACGAGGATCGCACCGTGACGATCCTCATGACACTCGAAGTGACCAGCGTGCAGCAGTTGAGCCGCATCCTCCAGAAGCTGGAATCGGTCAGGGACGTCTACGACGTCCGACGCATCACGGGCGACCAAACACCGACCGCGGTCTCCCGTTGAGCGGACGTCACTGCTCGCCGATCTCTTCTTCCGGTTCTTCCAAAAGGCCAGCCCGCTTGAGGAGCCGCTCGCGTTTGGTCAAGCGCCGGCGCGGCCGAGTCTGCTCAGCTTCCGCCAACTCGGGTTCCCACACCAGTTCGCGCCCAGCCACGTGCACGATATCGCCTGGCTGAATGCCGAGCGCGAGCAGCCGCCGGGAGATACCCCAGCGGGCCAGCAGCCGCTGGTACCGTTCGGCTGCCTCCGGGTTGGAAAAGTCGGTCATCAGCGTGAGTCGCTCGATCTTTGGACCTCGCAGCGCGAAGTGGTGAGGAGACAAGCGGATCGCCTCCCAACGCTCCTGCGAGCGATCGAGCGTATAGACCCGGTGACTGCGCAGGGGCGGCGCGACCCGTGCGGGGCGAGGCAGTTGCTGCAGGCGCTCCCAGGTCGCGCGGATCAGTTCGCCGACCCCTTGTCCCGTGGCCGCCGAGATCGGGTAGGCCGTGTAACCGAGTTCGTCCAGTGCTCGCGCGATGCGCGGCCAGTTGGCCTGTGCCTCGGGGAGATCCATCTTGTTGACCGCGACGATCTGCGGCTTGCCAGCCAGCGATGCGGAATAGGCGGCGAGTTCCGCATTGATCGTGTGAAAGTCCTCCAGTGGATCGCGCCCCTCGAGTCCGCCGGAGCCGTCCAGCACATGGATGAGCAGGCGTGTCCGCTCCACATGGCGCAAGAACTCATGGCCGAGTCCAGCACCACGCGAGGCGCCAGCGATCAGTCCTGGCAGATCGGCGAGGACGAACGTTCCTCCCTCCCGACCCGGCACGCTCACCACGCCGAGCATTGGCTCCAGCGTCGTGAAGGGATAGTCAGCGATCTTCGGTCGAGCAGCGCTCACTGCAGCCAAGAGCGTTGACTTGCCGGCGTTGGGCAAACCGACCAGCCCGACATCGGCCAAAAGCTTCAGTTCCAGCCGCAGCCAGCGCTCCTCGCCGGGCTCTCCCTTTTCCGCGAAGCGCGGAGCCTGCCGGCTCGGCGTCGCGAAATGCTGATTGCCCCGTCCACCGAACCCTCCGCGAGCGACCAGCAACACCTCGCCCAGCTCGAGTAGATCGCCGAGAACCGCACCAGTGGCCTCGTCGTACACCACGGTTCCCGGTGGAACGTCGATGTAGAGATCCGCACCGTCCCGACCGTTCTTGTTGTTTCCCTGACCCGGCTGTCCATCCTCGGCCCGGAACTGTCGCTGATAGCTGAACGGGAGCAACGTGTTGAGCGAGGGATCGACGCGGAGATACACGTTCCCCCCGCGCCCACCATCGCCTCCATCGGGCCCACCACGCGGTATGTACTTTTCCCGGTGGAAACTGACCGCCCCGTTCCCACCGTTTCCAGCCTTCACGAAGATCTTGGCTTCGTCGTAGAACATAACCCCTCTGGCCTGCCGCTCGGCAGACCTGCTCGCAACATTCCGTTGACACACGATCAAGCTTACTCGAGGAAATCGCGGAGTGCTCGCGCCCGCTGCGGATGACGGAGTTTGCGAAGCGCCTTCGCCTCGATCTGGCGGACTCGCTCGCGCGTGACACCGAACGCTCGACCGACTTCTTCCAACGTGTAGGTCTGCCCATCTTCGAGACCGAAGCGCATGGCGAGGACTCGGCGCTCACGCTCAGTCAACGTCGCCAGGAGCGACTGCACCTGCTCGCGCAAGAGCGAAAGCGCTGCTGCATCCAACGGGGCAACCGTGCGCTCGTCTTCTAAAAAGTCACCCAGTGTGCTCTCCTCTTCCTGGCCCACCGGCGCTTCCAGCGAAACCGGATCCTGTGCCGCCTGGAGTAATTCGCGCAGGCGATCCAGCGGCATGTTGACAGCGGCCGCGAGTTCGCTGGTCGTCGGCTCGCGCCCGAGTTCCTGCGTCAATTGGCGTGCCACACGGCTGACGCGGTTCAAGGCCTCGACGAGGTGAACCGGCAAGCGGATCGTCCGGGCATGATCAGCCAGGGCACGCGTGATCGCTTGGCGGATCCACCAGGTCGCATAGGTCGAGAACTTGAAGCCCTTGTGCGTCTGGAACTTGTCGACCGCCCGCATCAGCCCGAGATTCCCCTCCTGGATCAGATCCAGGAGCGTCAATCCCCGGCCGGTATACCGCTTGGCGATGCTGACGACGAGCCGGAGATTGGCCTCGGTCAGTTTGCGACGAGCCGCCTCCCCGTCGCGCCGGAGGCGCTGCCAGTGCGCGGTCAGCGCTGTTCGATCCAGTCCGAGCTCGTTCAGCGGCGGAATCGGGGGAAGCCTGCGCTCGAGCGGATCACACCACCGTTGCAAGGGCTCGGGAAAGAGCGCGAACTCCAGGCGCCGGCGCCGCAAGGTGTCCTCGAGTTCCTCGACGCTCCTGCCATCCTTCCCACGGAACTGTCGTAGCAGCACGGGCGGAAGGGAGCGCAGCGGCAAGATCGCAGCGAGCACCGCGGTGCGTGTCTCCCTCTTGCCTGGCAGACGCTGGGCCAGGCGCTCGACGAGCGGCCAACCCGTCATGAAGCGCTCCCACGCCGCCAGCAGCAGTACGAGCGGGTCGTCACCGCAGCAGCGCCGAAGTTCGTCGAGATACTCCGCCAACTCCACTGCTCGGCCGAGCTCCACTTCCTGCTCGGCCGTCAAGAGCGGGACACGCCCGATCTCCGCGAGGTACAAGCGCACCGGATCCTCGACGAGCAGATCCGGATCGGCCTCCTTCTCAGGCTCCCAGGAGCGAGAAGTGCCATCCGGTTCGAGCGCTTCCTCGATCGCGACGAGGACTCCCTCTGCTTGCAGCTCAGCGAGAGCCGTCTCGGCAGCATCGGGGCCGAGCGTGTCGATCAGGGCCAACCATTGCTCACGCGTGAGACGGCCGTGCAAGCGAGCCGTCGCTAGGATCGCATCAGCCCCTGCGAGCACCGGGAGATCGACCGATCCGTTCGCCCTGGTCACCACCTCACGTGACCGCATGGGCTTCCCGCGCCGTTCCGCCTTGGTCACCGCGCGCACTCCTCACGGCCTTCGAGGAAACCAGCGCCTGCTCGTGCGGCATCCTAGTAATACTACGGAAGACGGGAAAATTCAACGGTAGCACGCTGCCTCGGCTCCTAGTTCCCGTGCCAGAAGATGCTCGATCGTTTCGCGGCGCTGCCAAAGCTCCACCCGTCCCGCCTTATGCGCAACCGTTGCAGGCCGGCGAGCGCAGTTGTCACCACTCGCCATCGCCAAGCAGTACGCTCCGGCGACGGGATCCTCCATCAGATCACCCCGAACTGGCTGTGGGAGCATCGTATCCCACACCGACACATGACCTGACTCGCAGTACATACTCGCGAGGGTGAGGCGCTCGGACCGACCATCCGCGCGCGCGATACCCGGCCCGCGAGGGACCACGCTCCGTCAAGCATTGGCCGGATGTTGCCCGCCATACCACTATCAACCGCCACATCCGCACGGATACACGGAAGACACCCGAGGCTTCCCACGTGGTACAGCGCCGGGTCGGCGTGCCTGACCAGCCAGCGCCGTGGCTCGAGCACGAGCCAAGAAAGCGACACGCCCACCATTCGCGCGGCTTACGCGATCCTCCAGCCAACTTGTGCTGTCGCCTCGGCAGATCTATGGCCGAATCCTCTGCCATGTCCGGAATTGCCGAGCCACCCTCTGGCGAGCATTCGCGGAGGGAAAAGCGAAACGCTGCTGGTGGAGATCACGCGCGAAAGCGAAGCCCCGCTCGATCGCTCGCTGGTACAGCATGAGATCGAAGACCTGCGAGCCGGGACGGACATGCAACCCGAGCACTTCGAGTCCCGGGACGATCGCGCAGCACGCATCCGCTGCCTCCGCATCCCCGGTCTCGATCGGAAGACCGAACATGGCATCGAGTTGACCGGCTCGCCGGTAGGCATACGTGTCGTAGGGTTCCACCGCCGGGTTGAGCCGTAGGAGATTCGAGACAATCGTGCCGGTATGTCGGGCGATTGCTGCAGGCTGCTTGGACTCATGGCGGTTATCGATTCCGATCCGACCAACTCCCAGTTGACGAGCGAAGCGAGAATCCCATCCAGACTCGTTGTTGGCGTGGAAGACCAGTCGCTCGGCAGGGACACCGGCTGCCCGTGCTAAAGCGAGTTCCCTTTCGAAGACGCCATTGACTCCGAGCCCCTCGCTCGCAAGCGAGCGGAGCAGCTCACCTGTCGCAAAGGCCTTGGCCGTAGAGACGGACGCCGTCTCTCCTGGATAGCTCACCAGACCGTGCCGGTTGGCCGCGACGGCAGGTGCTCTGGTAGCGACTTCATAGAAAGTGAGCAGACTGCCGAACTGCTCCGCGAGTTGGGATAGCGCAACCTCACCGATGCACAGCTGCCCACACGCGCCACTTCGAGCCGTTTCCGGCAAGATATGCGCTGGTTCGGTCATGAAACCGCACATGTCCGACCTTTCTCACCTCAGTGGGCACGGCGGTGAAGTAGAGGCGCAAAAGCGAAGGTTCGCCAAGCAACGCTGTTGTACCGACTGCGCGCGCACGCTCGTCCTCTCCCTCGCGCACCAGATCGAAATCGAACGACGGCCAGCCGTGCTTGGCTCGCCCCGCCTGACGCTCGCGGCCCTAGGCTGTCGACTGTGCCGAGCCGGACCGGCGCGATGCGTCCCCGAGCAGCAGCCGCGCTGCTGCGGGTCTCGCAGCTCCTGTCTTCTGTTCTGGAGGGGCGTTCATGCATCGGGTTCTGCTCGACCGCTGGGCCCGCGTGCCGAACGAGCCGTCGCAGCGTCGCGAGCGATCGCAGCCAAGTCAGAAAGCGGGAACTCGGACGGATCAGGTGGCCCGCACTCCCTACCCGTCTTCCGCCCTGACAGCTCGGAGGGTTAACGGAGCAGCGTTCGCTGCCGCAATCGGCGGAACTCGTAGCCCACCAGAATCCCGCCGATCAGCAAGAGGACACTCCCTACTCCACGGGCAGCGATCTGGAATGCGGTGGTGGCTTGCTCTGGCAATGTACCGGCTCTTTCCCTCGGCTCAATCGCGAAGGTGTGCGTCGTAAAGCGACCGTCGACCATCGCTCCCACACGCAGAGACCACGAGCCCGGAAGCGTCAAGCTGACCAAGCCGGAGTAGGTTCCGTCCTCGGCTGGCGTGAGCACAACCCGCGGAAGTTCGACTCCGGCGTCTCGTTGACGCGTTAAGACCTGCACGTCTTCCAGACTACCGATCGGCTGACCCTGCTTGCGGAAAGCGACATCGACGACATTCAAGCCGACCTGCCCGGGTATCAGTGTCAGGTCGATACTGACTTCTCCGACTGTCGCCGATTGGCTCACCATGTTCGTCGCCGCAGCGCGCTGTCTCTCTTCCACACCGGCCGGCGGCAGCGAGGTCAGGACGCCGCTGACTAGAAAGACGCCGGCGACGAGGAGCGCCTCCGATCGGATGGTTCGGCGAAATCTTCTGAGCAACGATAGCTGTCCTGGATCATTTTGCGCTGACTGAGCATGGCGCGCGAGTGCGGGAACGAGCACTAGGCGTTGCCAGCCGGCCAGACACAGGATAACGACCATCAGACCGTTCTTGACCAGCAACGCCGTACCGGAGTCAGTCGTCGGCAGTGATTGCACTTGTGGGACATGGAACGACATCAGCCACAGGCCAGTCGCTCCGAGCACAGCGACTGCGGCGAGAGCGAGTGCAGCGAAGCGCTGGGTCGCGCGCGCGAGCAACCCGAGTGCCTGCTCGGCTCTACCTCGCGGTGACGGCACTAGGACAGCGAGGGCTGCCAGGCCACCGATCCACACGGCCCCACCGAGCAAATGGAGCAGATCGAAGAGCCATGCTCCTGGTATCGTCACTAAGGCCCACGTGTGACTGGACAAGCTGACCGTCAGCTGGCCGATTACCCCAGCGAGGACGCTCGCCACGAGCCATGCTCGGCTCGAGCGGGCGAACATGAGTCCGCTGAGCAACACGGTACCTGCCACTGCAAAGCGAATGAGAGCGGCTCTCCCGAAGCTAGTCGTCAGAAGGAGATCCCACAGCTGGGCAACGGTCGGCTCACCGACCGAGCGATAGACCTGATTCGCCAAGAGGACCAGGCTCGCCACGAGAGTGAGAGCGGCTGCAGCCATCAACAGTCGGCGAGCGTTCCGCAGCAAGCGAGCAGGCTCCAGCTGCTCACTCACCGTCCTCAGTGGAATCACGACCAGGAGCGCCAGCGGTACCCCGACGAGCAACGAGAGCGAAAGGAACAGCAGACCGCGCGCAATCGCCTCTAAAGGGTTCGATACCTCCGCCGTCTCTCTCGCTCCGGCAAAGAGCTGCCGCAGCGACTCGGGATCGACCTCAGCCGCGCCGACCAAGAAAAAGAAGTTCCCGTTCGTGGTGTGCCCGTCCTCGGCGAGAACCTCCCACTTCACGGTGTAGACACCGCTGCCGCCTTGGGTCAACGGCACCTCGACGACCGTGCGATCGGGAGCACTGATGATCACCTCTCCGCGGTCGACTCGTTGCCCGTTGGCGTCCAGCACCTGGATATCGGCGAAATCGACCCCTTGACTGTAATAGAGGAGAATCGAGGCAGGGAAGTCCGCGACCTGCTCCCCGTTACCGGGCTGGGAGCGCACGAGCTCGGCATGCCCGAGAGCAGCGTTACCGGTGAGCAGCCCAACGAACAACGCCAGCAGCAGGGCAACGATCAAGCGGCTCAGCATAGCTCAGCCTCTCCTCATCCTGTCCGAGCCCGCGCGCTCCCTGCGACGATCAGTGGTCGTGCTTGGCGACGACGGTCCTCACACCCTTCGCGACCGGTACAGCAGCATGGAGCGTCTGCCGCTTGATATCGATGATCGCCACCACCCCATCTGCCGAAGCCGGCGTGTAGAAGAAGTCATGACCGAGGTCACCCGTTCGGTGCAAGACGCGAGCGCCCTCTGGTCGCTCGATATCCCCAGCTGCCACCCGCTTGACCACCTTCATCGCGTCGAGGTCGACGATGACTACTTCCGGGGTCAACGTCGTGGTCACGAACCCGAGGAGCTTACCGTCCTGCTTTACGACATAAATCTGGTCGGGACCACCCTCGATCGGAATCGTCCCTTTGACTGTTTCTTGCTGCGCCAAGTCGACGATGGTGAGCTGGTTGTTGCGCTTCTGCATGATCAGGAGAAGCTTCTCCTTCTCCAAGATTTTGGTCGAACCAGAACCCTCCAGATAGCCCAGAACCGTGTCCGTCGTCGGGTCGACGATCGCTGTCTTGCCGATACCGAAGCACTCGAAGTAGGCGCGCTTCGTGACGGTCGAGTAGACTGCGTAGTGCGTCCCAGGCTTGCCTTCGCACAGTTCGAATGTCTTGATGACAGATTTCTGCTCGAGATCGATGACGGTGATCGTCGTGTTATTCACGTCAGTGACGTACGCCTTCGTTCCCAAATCCTTGTGGTAGAGCAGCTTGCCATGGCCAGGGTTGGCGAAGGGCTTGGCAATTTTGGCCGTGACCTCGAGAGTCTTCCCATCGATGACGTACCAGGTGCCCTCGCCATCGGCATGGACCCAGATTTCGTCCTTCTTGAACGGGTTGTAAATGTGCACCGGTCGCTGTCCGACATCGATCGTCTTGACCGCTTCCAACTTTTCCGTATCGACCACGACGATTTGCGCATTGGCCCGATCGACGACGAACAGCAGGCGCTCTTTGCTATCGAACCTCGCCTCTACATATTCGGCCTCGGTTTGATTGGTCGGGATATCCTTGACAACCCGTGCCTCTTTCGGGTCGATGACCGCGATGCGATTGGGAGCGAATGCCAAGACGAACTCGCCCGTGACCACAGACATCGTCGGTGTCGGGACAGGTGTCGAGGTGCTGACGGGCGTTGGCGGCTGAGCCACCTGCCCCATCGGCGTAGCCTCTGGCTCGGGCGTGGGCGTCGGCGCTGCAGTCGGTGTCGCCTGCTGCGTCGCGCACGCCGACAAGACAAGCGTCATTACTGCGAGCAACGCCAGCAGTCTGAACCGTTTCATCCCAATCCTCCTCGCACTCGACCGTTCCGTTCTTCGCTGCCCTCCATCAGGCGTGATCGCGACTGATCCACCCCAGCCTCCGGCGGGTCACGCCCAAGAGGCCGATCCACAAGCGGACCGAAGAGGTCAATAGGTCGAAAAACGACCGCTACTGATCCTCTTTCAACACAGGAACGCGACAACAGCCGTCGCCCGAACTCCGTCCGTCGGTCGATGGGAGACGCAGGTCGATCCGTCCGGGCAGTCACGACCGATCTCGTCGTTTGGTCGACCTCGTCGCGCCGCCTAGCCGGTTTCGTACCGGTGGGAGGAAAAGCGGTCGCATCGCCAACCGAGACACCAGGCTGATGGTTGGTGAGACGGCATGAATGAGGAAAACAAGCCACAGCCATCGGACGGGTCTTGGCAGCAACACCGAAAGCGACCACCAAGTGACGTCCTTTCTGGCTTTCGCGCTGACGGTCCGCCGTCGACCGACAGACGAGGTGAGCAAGGGTCTTGACGGCGACTCGGAGGAGGCAACGTCGCCGTTGCCCCGTTCGCTTGCTGAGGCTAGCAGGCACGCTGATTCCTCAGCATGATTCTGCGAGACTGCTTTCGAGCTACCGGAAACGAGCAGTGGGACTAGCCCTTCGGCCCGCGAGGACTAGCCCTGAGCGGCCGGAGTGGAGAAGTGGGGAGTCTCGGTCGAACCTTTTTCGAGTGCAGCGCGGGCGACGCGTCCCGAGCGGTCATATCGAACGACAGTGACCCAGCGAGATGGCGTGCCGCTGCCAGGAGCCAGGCAGGCAACCACTGCCGGTTCTCGGCCTCTTCGAACAGCATCAGGGACGATAGCCACGGATGAGACCACGGGCCAGACCGAAGGCAGCAGCCTCATGCCGACTCCGCAGGTGCAACTTGCGTAAGATACTTTTGATATGATTCTTCACAGTGTACTCGCTGATATTCAAACGCTCGGCAATTTCCTTGTTCGAGAGGCGTGCGGTAACGAGCTCGAGGATTTCGGTCTCGCGCTGCGTCAAGGCGATATCGGATTGCATCCTCTTATCCCATTTCTGAAACTCTTCCAAAATCCGTGCAGCCATGCGCCGCGAGACGACCGCTTCACCGCGCGTCAACCCCCGCAACTGTTCGAGCAGTTCCCCGTACCGCATATTCTTCACCAGGTACCCTTGGGCTCCCGCCTTGAATGCTTCGAGCAGTGTATCGGTATCATCGAAAACGGTCAGCATCACGATCGCCGCAGTCGGCACCACCTCTTTGAGGCGGCGGGTCACTTCAATCCCGTCTTCACCGGGTAAGTTGATATCCATCAGGATCAGATCTGGCTTGAGTTCCTGCGCGAGCGTCAGCGCACTCGCCGCATCGTCCGCCTCGCCGACGACAACGAAGTCAGTCTGGTATGCGAACAAGGCCGCCAACCCTTCTCGGAACAGCGCGTGATCGTCGACCAGCAAGACTCGCCACGCCATCGATCACTCCTTCGTCTGACGGTCGAGCGGTATTTCGACGGTGACTATCGTCCCTCGGCCCGGTTCGCTTTCGATCCGGAACGTCCCCCCGAGACACTCGGCACGCTCGCGCATCACCGCGAGCCCCTGGGTACGGTTCGGCTGGTCCGCTGTCGGAAGCTGAGCCAAGCCCCTTCCATCGTCGCTGATCGTCAGCGCGAGGCGTCCCGAGGCAGAAGGAGTAACCCGCACGAGCACGCGGCTGGCCTCGGCATGCTTACGCACGTTGCTCAACGCTTCTTGCGCGATGCGGAACAGAGTAACGGCCGTAGGCAATGGGAGCACATCGGCAATCGGATCAGCTTGCAGCGTGACTCGGAGACCGTGGAGTTCCTCGAATCGTTCCAAGTAGTCACGCAGCGCTCGAACGAAACCCTTTTGCTGGACATCCGAGCGCAAGCCACTGATCGTCTCCCGAATTTCGATATAGAGCTCATCGGTCAAGGCGCGAAGCCGCGCGACTTCGGTCAACGCTTCAGTTCGCCGGCCGGCCCCGACCAGTTCTGCCACGATATCCAAGCGGGTCAGCAGGGTGGAAACGAGCTGGGCAAAACCGTCGTGCAGCTCGCGGCTCAACCGCTCCCGCTCGTCGATCGTGGCCTGCAGTATCGCCGCTTCCTGCACACGAGCCAGCAATTGCGCATAGAGTAGGTCTACGATACCGAATATCGCGCGCGAAAATCCATACGCCACACACAGCGTGACCAGTCCCGCAAGGAGGTTCCCATACGAGAGGTGAAGGATCGGCTCCAAAATATCGTGCCGGACGGTCTCATAGACGAACACCACCAGGGCCGGCACGAACGTCATGGACCAGCGCAGATAGAGCAGCCTCCGCCGGATCGGGTCGATCGTCTCTGCTCCCATCTCAGCTCGAGCCATCCTCGGGCCTCCGTCACTCCAAAGAGATGGCACGAAGACGAACTTGCAACTAGCTTTTTCCTAATGAGAAGGATAGCGATCGCGACACAGGGAGAGCCAAATAGCCGGCACTCTCGGCTCTTCCTGGAGTGCGACGATGGCCGCTCCGCAACGTGCGCCAGCCGCAAGACAACCCGTCAGCCGAGAGAGCTTCCACGAACTGATCTCCGATCATCGAGCGATGCGCCGAGAGCTATGCCGCTCTGGGTCGACATCGAGCTCGGTCAGCGATGAGGAGTGACGTGAGAGTATTCGGTGACTCGTCATCGATGGAATAGCAGGCACGGTGGCACTCCTCCCGTATCGCTGGACACGTGCGCAGTGGCGCTCACGCTGAAGGACTGACCGCGGGACCGGCTCTCCAGCTCACATGCGTCGAGAACAGCGCCGCGCAGGACGACGGGTCGGAAGGGCTTCCACCCGATTCTCCTTGAACGCTCGAACTCGCCGCACCGGTCAGCGGGCGCTCCGGCCACAGGTCACCGCGTACCTGCGCGAAGAACCGAACGACCCCGTCGGCCCCGACCGCTCGTTCGCTCTCCGCATCGCTCTCCGGCATCCGAGCGGCCCCGCTCTGCCTCAGGTCACCGAGGGAACTGGCCGTTCAAGGCGCCGTGACCACCATTCGTCTCCCAAGAAACCGCGCACCTTCAGTATAGTTGGGCAGTGCCGGCATCTGCGTCCGCTGGATCGTCCGCACAGCCCGGATGAGTAGAGCGAAAAGACCTGATCGATGCCCGAGACCATCCTGACCGTTGAGGGAGCGAGCAAGCGCTACGGAACGCAGGAGGTGTTCCGAGACCTCCGCTTCCAGCTCCTCGAACGCGAGCGGGTCGGATTCGTCGGCCCCAATGGGGCTGGCAAGAGCACCCTCTTGCGGATCATCGCAGGGCTCGAGCGACCGGACAGCGGACGGATCATCGCTCGCCGCGGGCTCCGTATCGGCTACGTTCCTCAGGAACCGGATCTCCCGCGTGGCCACACGGTGCTGGAAGCAGCGCTCGACGCCCTGGCTCACGTGCGAGCGCTCGGCGATGAACTCGTTGCCCTCACCGAAGCGATCGCTTCGAGTCGCGACGAGGAAGAACATGCCCAACTCCTCGCCCGCTACGAGGCAGTGAGTACGCGTTTCGAGGCGGCTGGCGGCTGGGAACTGGACGTCCGGGCTCGTACCGTGCTAGCCGGACTCGGGTTCGCGGAGTCCCAGCTCGCCTGGCCGGTTGAGCACCTCAGTGGTGGTCAGCGGACCCGCCTCGCGCTCGCGCGAGCGCTTTTGAGCGATCCCGATCTGCTTCTCCTTGACGAGCCGACCAATCATCTCGATCTCCCGGCCTTGTCCTGGCTGGAGTCCTTCCTCCAGCGCTGGCGCGGGACCGTCCTCGTCGTCGCGCACGACCGGTACTTCCTCGACCAGATCACGACGCGGACACTCGAGCTCAGCTTCGGTCGGCTCGAAGAATATCCGGGCAATTATTCCAGATATCTCGAACTCCGTGCCCAGCGCTTCGCGGAGCGGCTGGCCGCGTACGAACAGCAACAGGAGTACATCCGCAAGGAGGAAACGTTCATCCAGCGCTATCGAGCCGGTCAACGGGCTCGCGAGGCTCGTGGCCGCGCAACGAAACTGGCACGACTCGAGCGGCTGGAGCCCCCGCGCGTAATGAAGCGACTCCAGCTCGCGCTCGTTCAGGGCGGGACGAGCAGCCGGACAGTCCTGACAACGACACCACTGGTGATCGGTTATCCCGGCACGGTGCTCCTGCGGACGCCGGAACTCGTCATTCAGCGCGGCGAGCGGATCGCGATCGTCGGCCCCAACGGCGCCGGGAAGACGACACTC
>Ga0068706_1000589_pt1 | contig 17285 bp, 15 predicted proteins | sample YNPMSBMetaG_FD_65632 | JGI IMG/M metagenome (GOLD analysis project Ga0068706, IMG submission 65632) | Anoxygenic and chlorotrophic microbial mat microbial communities from Yellowstone National Park, USA - YNP MS-B MetaG | ecosystem: Environmental > Aquatic > Thermal springs > Hot (42-90C) >...
GTTTTTATAACGACCATCTGTTTGAGTACTCCATTTGATAGTTTTTTGAGTTGTTAGCTCTTTAATTTCTAAGTCAGCTTGAATACCTGTATTATTAGCGGCATCCGTAATCATGCCTGCCAAAAAGAATTGTTTTTCTTTGGGTTTTTCTTTTATAATTTCAATTTTGCGGACAGCATGGTTATTAAAGTCTGCGACGAAAATAAAACCTCTTGGGTCTTTGGCGAGTTCTACGGGGTCATTAAATCTAGCTTTGAAGCCTTCGCCATCAATTAAGCCGGGAGTACCGTTTCCTGCTAAGACCTTAACCACTTTAGTGCTCATATTAACAAATAAAACCACGTTACCGGGACCGTCAGCTATATATAAATCACCGTCCTCATCTACTAATACTCCCCCGCCATTTCCTGAACCCAATCCACTAGACTGAAAATTGATTTGCCCGATGACAAAAGTACTGTCCACAAAACCTTTCAAATCTTTGGATAAAACGGTAGTAGTGTAGCCAGAAGGAGTAATTTTGCGAATAGCACTATTGTAGACATCCACCATAAAGATATTTCCATTTTTATCTATGGAAAGACTTGCAGGACCAGCAATTTGAGCATATTCGCCTGTTCCATCCTTAAAACCCATTTTTCCGCCCACAAAAGTGGATACTTTACCGTCAGGTGTAATTTTTCTAATGGCATGGTTTTCAAAATCAGCTACATACAAATTATCTTGTTTATCCACACAAATTGCCAATGGTCTGTTGAACATAGCTTGGTCTGCAGGTCCATCTTTGTAGCCCGCTAAACCAATACCGGCATAAGTGGAAACTTGCCCGTTAGGTGTGATTTTTCGAATACAATGATTGTAATAATCACAAACAAACAAATTCCCATGTTTATCCACCGTCATGCCACAAGGTCCATTAAAACGTGCTTCTTGAACATTTCCATCTTTAAAACCAGAAGTTTTACTACCTGCATAAACGGTAACATTTCCATCAGGTGTAACCTTACGAATACAATGATTTCCTTGGTCTGCGATGTACAAATTTCCTTGTTTATCCACAGCAAGCCCGTTAGGATTGTTTAGAAGAGCTTCTTTACCTACTCCATTTTTAAAACCACGAAATCCACTGCCTACGTAATAACTTACAATAGCTTTCTGACTATATGCTTGAAATATAAAGCAGAAGCCTGTAATAAAAAATAGTTTGTTCATTAGTTTTTATTTTTTTTAGCAAAAATTATTCCAAAGTTTCCATATTTGAAATTTTCTCAGTTTGAGTTTCTAATTTACTTTGAGAAAGAAGATAAAAATAGCTAATGGCTCCCGTAAGAATAAGTAAAATGAGTTGGGGAGTATGAAGAACTAGGGCAAAAGCTTCACCATCCGATTTAAGAAAGCCAAAAGCAACCATGGTCCATATTACGGCATTATGAAAAGGACCTAAGCCGCCGGGTACAGGTATGGTCATTCCTATGCCTCCCATGATGGTTATAATAAAAGCCATTGAAAAGCCCATTGCTGTGGTATTGGGCAATATTAATGAAGCTAAATACGTAGTCAAAACGTAAAAAAACCAAATTAAAACGGTGCTTAAAATAAATAACATAGGGCTTTTCAAGTGTTTGATGCTCCATGCAGAAACCAAAATAGAATTCAAAAATTCAAATATCTTATTTACAAGACCTATTTTTTGCCAATATTTTTTTGTTTTCCAAACAATCAACAAACTAGTTAAGAAAAAAGCAAATATAATAAGTAAAAAAGACCATGAAAGCTTAGGGGTATACTGAATGAAGTAGTTAATAAGTTTTTGATATTCAAGGGAAAAAGCGAGCACAATCAATAGCCCTAATGTTAAGACATCAATAGCTCTTTCTGTAAAAACGGTTCCAGCGAGGGTAGTAAAGGGAGTTTGGGTTTTAGCAGTAAGAACTGTACAGCGTGCTACTTCGCCCATTCGAGGTGCCCCTGCATTTGCCATATACCCAACTAAAACCGCCGCAAAAGCATCTATTGTTTTAATATTTTTTCCTGCCGCTTCAATTAACATCTTCCAACGCCACGCCCTGACATAATGCGACCCTAACGATACTATTAAACTCAAAATTAACCATAAATAATTACCGTTGGATAAATTTTCTTGAAGTACTTGAAAATTCATATCCTTAAACGCAAAATACAATAGCCCCACTCCTAACGCTACTCCAAGAATATATTTCCAATTCATGTTGCAAAATTAAATGAAAAATCCATACTTTTCAGAAAAGTTTAATTTATCGTGAATTAATGACTTTTTTATAAATGAATTTTTCACTGTATTATCATATCATATGTTTTTTACAAGTACTTTTGGAAGTATTGTTACAAGTACAGTTAAACGTGTAAGCAAGCTATTCTGTAACAAGGTACATCGTTATAAGAAAAAAAGTTACCACCTACAAGTACTTTTCTATTTGAAAGGACTTTAAAAGTATTAACAGAGATATTGACATATAACGTAAAAACACCGGGGCTTTCAGTTTCTTCTATATTTTTTTCTATAAAGTCAACAGATGTATCAAAACCATTTCCCATATCAAAGGATTGATTGATGGTACCATCAAAATTTAGACAAACCAATCTATAACGTTTAACGTTGTTATACTTTGTAAAAAATCCACCTGCTAATAATCTATTATCGGGCAAAATTGCGAGAGCCGAAACAGGTGCATTGAAGCCATTGCCGGATTGAAAGGAAGTATCCAATTGACCGTTCGGGAGAAGGCATGCTATATGATTACATTTTACACCGTTGTATTGGGTAAAAGCACCCGCTACAATTATTCTACTGTCTGGTAATACGACCATTTCATAAATGGGAGCATCAAATCCGCTTCCAATTTTAAAGAACTTATCTAAACTACCATCAGGTTTTAAGCAGGCAAATCGATTACATGGAATTCCGTTATAGGTATCAAAAGAACCTCCAACTAATATTCTACCATCGGGTAAGTTAGCAATAGAGGAAACCAAATCATTAAATCCGCTACCAAAATCTAAGGTCGTATCTAAGCTACCATCAGAATTTATACAAACTATATTGTTTGCCTCTGTTCCATTACACATTTTAAAACTCCCTCCCAAAAGTATTTTATCATTGGGTAATAAATGAATTTTTTTTACCAACTCAACATTAGAATTTCTTTCATTATTCACATTAACACCTTCCTTGGGTTCATTATCTCTTTTTACTGCTCGTTTAAAATTTTCTAAAAGGTCTTTTTTAGAATATGGCTTTTTTGTCCCCATGCTGACATTAAACGAATCATCAATACTGCCGTCAGGTTTAAGTTTTATAATACATTCTCTTTTTTTGTTTTCAAAATTAGAAAAGATATTTCCTACTAATACTGAATCATCTGGTAGTACTTTTAAAGCTAGCACTACATCTACATCTTCCATTTCTTTATCTATGTTATATGAATAATTTGGACTTCCATCAGGATTTATACAAGCTAATGTAGTATATTCAAAATCTCGATAGTATTGAAGTTGTCCACCAACTAATATTCTTCCGTCAGAAAAAACGTCAATGGCATTAATATTATTAAATATTGCTTCTGGGTCATAAAACCAACCTTTTAAAATAAAGGTTGTATCTAATGTTCCTGGTTTCATACAATATTCTATGGCATGCAAATTTAAATAAATTTTTTACAATTTTTTTCAAAGCGGGTATTCAAAAATATTTTACCGCAAAAAATATTTTGTAAGTATTTGGTAATAAAGGAAATACTAAAAAGCAACCTCCCTATATCCCTCCTAATAGGAGGGAAGGGAGGTTCACCGACCCGCAGCGTAGCAAGGGGCACGCCCTGAATAGTAACCTTTTCCTCAAAATAGCAAATCCAGAAAAATATCTTCTAAGGTTTTGAATAACCGTTTCGAGTACTTTTGATAATATCTTTATCTACCAGTAATACCTCTATATAGTGTGATAAATCGGAACTATCTGATAATTCACTGAAATATACGATAGACTGTAAAATAAGTATTGTTTCTACGGACCAATCTCTAATGAGTTCAACTTGAAACTTGTAAGAATCTTCAAAAGTGCAGCAGCCATCAGAGTAACCCTCTACAAACAATATAAAATCATTTTTATGAAAACATTCTAATAAATCTTTATGATTAGTATATGCAAGTAACTTTTTAAGGTTCTCGGTATCTGATTTGCCTTTACAATTTTCTATTTCTTCACATAATTTATCTACAGGTGTTTGAGGTTGTATGGTTTCATATTTTTTAATTTTTTCGTAGGCTTGGTAAAGTTTTCGAGAGTCCTTGAGTTTAGAATATTCGCTATTTTTATTTTTTTCGAGCCAATGAATATACTTTAAATTGGGATTTTGAGCCAATAAAATACCTTGAAAAGTAACCCAAACTAAAAACGAAAAGAACAAAAATTTAGGTTTTGGCAAACAGTCAATTTGAATTTTCATATTATGCGAATATAAATTACTATGCGAATATAAACAAATTTATGATTGACAAAAATTATTCCAAAAAAAATTTTTAAATGAAAAGTTTTTATTTGAACTTTGGAATAAATCTAAATTGTTATTTGGATTGAATCTAAAAGTTTTTTAATTTTGTAGCAAAATGAACACAAACATGAAATTTCCGATTTATTTAGACCATAACGCCACCACACCTGTTGATAAACGTGTGTTGGAAGCGATGTTACCGTACTTTACGGAACATTTTGGAAATGCTGCGAGTAGAAGCCATCCTTACGGCTGGAAAGCAGAAGAAGCTGTAGATTATGCCCGAGAACAAATTGCTAACCTCATCGGTGCAGACCCCAAAGAAATAATTTTTACTTCTGGTGCCACTGAATCCGATAATCTTGGTATCAAAGGCGTTATAGATATGTATGCCAAAAAAGGTAATCATATCGTAACTGCTGTCACGGAACACAAAGCGGTCTTAGATACCTGCCGAAATCTTGAAAAAAGAGGACTTGCCAAAGTAACTTTTCTCCCCGTGAACAAAGATGGTTTGATTGACCTTAATCAGTTAGAGGATGCTATTACCGATAAAACGGTTTTAGTTTGTATTATGTACGCTAACAATGAAATTGGGGTTCTTCAACCTATCCAAGAAATTGCCAAAATAACCCATCAAAAAGGAGCTTTGTTTATGACCGATGCCACTCAAGCTGTGGGTAAAATTCCCGTTTTAGTTAATGAACTCGGTATAGATTTAATGGCTTTTACTGCTCATAAAATGTACGGACCTAAGGGCATAGGTGCTTTATATGTTCGTAGAAAAAACCCACGTGTGAAAGTTACGGCTCAAATGGACGGTGGCGGGCACGAAAGAGGTATGCGTTCCGGAACCTTGAATGTTCCCGGTATAGTAGGTTTTGGAGCCGCTGCTGAAATTTGCCAAAAAGAAATGAATGAGGAGGCTAAGCGATTAAAGTACCTTAGAGATAAACTTGAAAATGCGCTTCTACAAATTGAGGAAACTTACCTCAACGGGCACAAAACTCAACGTTTACCTCATGTCTCCAACATCAGTTTCAAATACGTAGAAGGAGAAGGTTTGATTATGGGAATCAAGGATTTAGCAGTCTCATCGGGTTCTGCTTGTACTTCTGCTTCCTTAGAACCCTCTTACGTTTTAACTGCTCTCGGTGTAGACAGTGAACTCGCTCATTCCTCTATCCGGTTTGGTTTAGGTAGATTTACTACCGAAGAAGAAATTGATTACGCCATTCAACACGTAACTAAAGCTGTACATCAACTTCGTGAAATGAGCCCTCTCTGGGAAATGTACAAAGAAGGTATTGACCTCAAGTCCGTGGAATGGGTCCAACATTAAAAAAATTTTTTACTTTTTTAGAACTATTCTAAATAAATTTGCGTATAAACATTAAACAACAGAAATCATATGCCATACTCTGATAAAGTTTTAGAACATTACAACAACCCCAAAAATGTGGGAACACTTGATAAAAACAAAAAAAATGTAGGTACGGGTTTAGTCGGAGCGCCTGAATGCGGCGATGTTATGAGGCTTCAAATTGAAGTAGACCCTGAAACTGGTATCATCAAAGATGCTAAATTTAAAACCTTTGGCTGCGGTTCTGCTATTGCTTCCAGTTCCTTAGCCACCGAATGGCTGAAAGGAAAAACTATTGAACAAGCCCTTGAAATTGATAACATGGATATCGTTGAAGAGCTTTCTTTGCCCCCCGTAAAAATTCATTGTTCCGTTCTTGCCGAAGATGCTATCCGTGCTGCTATTAACGATTATAGAATTAAAAACGGGCTTGAACCTATCAATGAAAAAGCATAATCTCTATGATTACCATTACCGATAGAGCTAAAAATCATTTAGTTAAATTACGAAAAAAAGCTAATCTGGATGAGTCTTATTTTGTCAGAGTATCCGTACAAGGTGGCGGATGCTCTGGTCTCTCCTATAAATTAGATTTTGACAACCAACTTCAACCTAATGACCAAATATTTGAAAATGAAGAAATTAAATTAGTTTGTAACCTTAAAAGTTACCTTTATCTCGCCGGTACTGAACTGGATTATTCTGACGGCTTGAACGGAAAAGGATTTCATTTTGCTAACCCTAATGCAACTCGTACCTGCGGTTGCGGCGAAAGTTTTGCTGTATAGCAGTTTCACTTGTTTTTTAATTTTAAGCCGCGAATTCCACGAATGTACACCAATTTTCTACGAATAAATTTGTGCATTCTTGGCATTTTTAATTAGCCACGAATAAATTTATGCATTTTGGGCAATTTTAAATTTCAGATAATAAACAAGTTCTACAAGTAAAAAAGGCAATTACCGTAAAAGGTAACTGCCATGAAATATAGCTAATCCTTCTATGAAGAGTTTTATTCCGTTTCTTTGTTTTCTTGATCTACTGTTTCTTTTTCAATTTTCCTTTCATTATAACCATCCAAAATTGCTTGAACTATTGCCTGAGTAATAATAGAAATGGATTTAGTTGAATCGTCGTTACCAGGAATAGGAAAATTTACAAGATTGGGATTGGAATTTGTGTCTACTAAACCGATGGTGGGAATGTTTAATCTTTGTGCTTCTGATACAGCAATATGTTCTTTTTTGATATCAATTATAAACAAAGCCGAAGGCAAATGATTCATTTCTGCAACGCCTCCTAAAACTTTTTGTAGCTTCTCAATCTCCCGCCCAATCATTAGTTTTTCCTTTTTGGAAAGATTCTCAAAGGTTCCATCGGTTTCCATTCTTTGTAAGTTTTCCATTTTACGGATTGACTTACGAATGGTCATAAAATTGGTTAACATACCGCCGAGCCATCTTTCCGTTACATAAGGCATATTGGTTTTCTCTGCAGCTTCTCTAATGATTTCCTGAGCTTGCTTTTTTGTACCGACAAAAAGGATTTTCTTATTATTTTTAGCTAATTGCTTAACGAACTTACATGCCTCTTCCAGCATTTTTTCAGTCTTCATCAAATCAATGATATGAATACCATTTTTTTGCATGAAGATATATGGAGCCATAGCTGGATTCCATTTCATCGTTAAATGACCAAAATGAACCCCTGCTTCTAATAATTGTTCATATGTTATGCGTTCCATGTGTAATTAACGTTTAGAGAATTGGAATGATTTACGTGCTTTTTTGTGTCCATATTTTTTACGTTCTACTTCACGGGAATCACGAGTAAGTAACCCCGCTTTTTTGAGTATAGGTCTAAATTCAGGATTCAATTCACACAAAGCTTTGCTAATGGCTAAGCGTATTGCCTCAGCCTGACCATTGATACCCCCACCTTGTGCATTTACATAAATAGAATACGGTGCTAAGTCTACGTTAGTTAACTCAAACGGCTGATTGACCTTTAAAACAAGTACTTCGTTTTGTAAATACTCCTTGTAATCTCTTCCATTGATGATAAACGTGCCGCTGCCTTCTCTAAAATACAACCTTGCAACTGAAGTCTTTCTTCTACCTACTGTATGAATCTGTTCCATCTGCTTTTAAAGTTTGATTGTTAAAGGTTGAGGATTTTGTGCTTCATGCGGATGTTTATTCCCTGCATAAACATGTAAATACTGGCTGAACATTTTTGAACCTAGTTTGTTTTTAGGTAACATCTTTCTGATTGCAATTTCAAGTAATTCCGTTGGCTTTTTGGAAAGAATGTCTTTTGGAGTTCTTTCACGTTGACCGCCCGGATAACCCGTGTGATGAATGTAGATTTTTTCTGTCATTTTTTTGCCCGTTAATCTTACCTTCTCGGCATTGATTACTACTACATGCGTCCCCATCAATACATGAGGGGTAAAATCTGTTTTATGCTTGCCTCTCAAATAATGTACTATCTGAGATGCTAAACGCCCCAACGTCTGCCCATCGGCATTTACTAAATACCATTCAGGCTTGATCGTTTGCTTACTAGCGTTAAGGGTCTTGTAACTTAAACTATCCATGAATTTTTAAAATTTTAAAAAGTGCCGCAAGTTACGCCATTTTTCGCGAACTACCAAATTTTTTTTAAATTCTGATTACGTTCTGTTATTAGGTACGTTTAACGGATATTCGTTCTATTCTTTGCCTTTGAACAATTTGCCATTCCTTCATTAGTTCATCAATGAGTTTTTTATCTTTTTGGAGGGCTTCAATAAATTCAGGATGAAAGTCATCGGCATGAAAAGTTATATTTTTAGGATCTTCTTCGCTAAGGCGTATAATTTCTTTTTCACTTTCCTCGTCGCTTTAGCTTTTGTTAAAAAGTTTATTGACATCGGTATCAGGAAAATCAGTTAAACTTACGAAAAATAAAAAAGGGGAGCGAAAGTATTAACGTTTATTTTTTAGCTAAGGAAGGCTTTAATCCCATAAATTAGCTTCGGCTAGTAATTTACGTGGCTCAAGGACTTTAATTTTTTTCTTTTCAAAGTCAATGATATGAGATTTTTTGAGTTCAGAAAGGATTCGGATAGTGGTTTCGGTAGCAGTACCAGCAAGCTGAGCAATTTCTTCACGGCTGATATTGACGTTAATAGTTTGCCCGTCTTGGTCGTAGCCAAAAGTTTCTTTTAGGATAATTAGAGCTTCTGCAATTCTTTCACGAACGGGCTTGAGAGCAAGTTCTGCCATTTTGGTTTGAGCTTCTTTTAATTCTTTGGCTAACAAAGAAGTGTAAGACATGGCAACTTTAATATTTTGTTCAATGATTTTGAAGAAAAAATGAGCAGGGATAGTACAAATTTTACTATTTTCCATACTAATTGCAGAAGCAGAATATTTATCTTTGCTTAAAAGAGCCCTATAACCGATAGTGTCTCCATCTTTAGCTAAACGGACAATTTGTTCTCGTCCATCCACATTGACTAAAAGCTTAACCTTTCCACTGTTAATGATATATAAAGCATGGGGAAGAGCACCTTCATGAAATAAAACTTGCCCTTTTTTGTAAATAGAGCAAAACTTTAGTTGATTCATTTCTACAAGTTCTTCATGCTTGAGGTCACAAAAAATGGAATTTAACCTTTGTTTACAGTTTAAGCAATCTTCGTTTAAATGGTTATTACGCATATCAATTCATTAAGATGGAAAGTCTTAATTTGATACAAATTTATATGTAAAATTCTCAATTACCAAAAAAATATGATTTTCGTCAGTTTTTTTTATGATAAAAATCAGCTTTTGAATTGATATTCATCAAGTTTTAGGGTGATAAGAATCATGTTTGTTTATGATGTTAATCATAGGTAGGGTAGGTAAGAGGGCATAAATTTGTGGTGTAAATTTGATGTTATGAGTAGTTTTTTCATATTCATGGGAGCAAGTTTCATTATATCGTTAATCTTTTTAGTTGCCTTTGTGTGGAGCGTAAAAGATGGACAATATGATGATATAACATCGCCTTCTGTAAGAATTTTAAATGAAAGTTCAGAGCCTTCTGACATAAAAAAACCCTAAATTCAATTTTGGTAATCTATGAAGGCATATTTGCATATTTTATTAAACGAAACACAAAAAAACAAAAAGTATTATGAGTACACCGGAGAAGTTTTATTATGACAACAAGATTGTCAAGTATTTTGCTTATGCGACCATTTTATGGGGCGTAGTAGGATTTATTGTGGGTTTATTAGTTGCATTACAATTAGTAGACCCGAGTTTTAATTTGGGAAATGCTTATACCACTTTCGGTAGAGCAAGACCTATTCACACGAATGCGGTTATATTTGCTTTTGTGGGGAACGGTATATTCATGGGGGCATATTACTCCATGCAGCGTGTCCTAAAAACACGGATGTTTAGTGATACGCTAAGTTGGCTTCATTTTTGGGGGTGGCAAAGTATTATTGTTGCTGCAGCTTTAACGCTTGCGCTAGGCTATACCACGGGCAAAGAATACGCAGAACTTGAATGGCCTATTGATATCGCTATCACGATAGTTTGGGTCATCTTTGGAATTAACATGTTTGGAACCATTCTAAAAAGACGTGAATCCCATATTTACGTGGCTATATGGTTCTATATTGCCTCATGGGTAACGGTTGCTATGCTCCATATTGTTAACTCCTTTGAATTACCTGTTTCTTTCTTAAAAAGTTATTCCTGGTATGCAGGCGTACAAGATGCTTTAGTGCAATGGTGGTACGGGCATAATGCTGTAGCCTTCTTTTTGACAACGCCGTATCTAGGTGTCATGTATTATTTCCTTCCCAAAGCTGCTGAAAGACCGATTTATTCCTACAGGCTTTCTATTATTCACTTTTGGTCTTTAATATTCCTATATATTTGGGCAGGACCCCATCATTTGCTTTATACTGCTTTGCCGGATTGGGCACAATCCTTAGGAACCGTATTTTCTGTGATGTTAATAGCACCTTCATGGGGCGGTATGATGAACGGGCTTCTTACCTTACGTGGTGCATGGGATAAAGTACGTGAAGACCCCGTCCTGAAATTTATGGTCGTTGCTGTAACCTGCTATGGTATGGCAACATTTGAAGGTCCTATGCTTTCGTTGAAAAACGTCAATGCTTTGGGTTAAATGCTCCTGAGCCAGGGCTTTGGTTACAAGTGAATGGTAAACTTGTAGGTAAATTTGAATACCATTTGGAAGCTTACGAAGGCATTGAAAGTATGCTCAGCAACTTAAAAGATTATGAAAAATGGATTTTATCTGGTGATAAAACTGCAAAACCTGAGGATTGGAATTCATGGATTCCTGAAAATCAACAAGTTTATGGGGCTAGCCCACTAGAAAAATTAGAAAAAATTGAAGAATTGCAACGGCAAGGTAAAAAAGTTTTATACATTGGGGATGGTTTGAATGATGCAGGAGCTTTAAAAAAAGCAGACTTTAGCATAGCCGTAGCTTCCAATAAAACTTTGTTTGCACCAGAGGCAGATGCCTTAATCCATGTTGTTAATCTAAAAAAACTCAAATCTTATTTGGATTATGCTAAGTACTCTAAAAGAGCTTTACAAAAGATTTTTGTTTTTTCGTTGCTATACAATAGCATAGGATTGAGCTTGAGTGTGAGTGCTTTACTTCATCCTTTATTTGCAGCAGCTTTGATGATGCTTAACTCGTTGATTATCATAGGTTTAGGAAGATTGCTAACAAAAACTTCTAAATTTCCTGTTTCATAAGACTTCATAATTTTATAATTTCGCATTTTGTTTTATGAAAAAGCTCGTAATTTTAACGAACCTTTTAGCATTTCTTGTTTTAAAAGGTCAGGAAAGATATATAAAAAATTTACAACAGCTTACCTTTGGTGGAGATAATGCAGAGGCATATTTTTCTCCGGATGGTACTAAGCTTACTTTACAAGTAACAAATGCTGAATTAAATGCTCATTGTGACCAAATTTTTTGGTTAAATTTACAAAATATAACAAGAAGCCCAAAAGACCTAAAATTAGTATCTACGGGAAAAGGACGATGCACTTGTTCCTATTTTATGCCCGATGGAAAGCATATTTTATTTGCATCTACCCATGAAGCTAATTCGCAATGCCCTGAGCCTCCTGAGTCTTACAAAGGAAAGTATGTTTGGGCTATTTATCCCGAATATGATATCTATGTAGCTGATTTACAAGGAAATATTATAAAAAAGCTGACGAATACACCCGGTTATGATGCCGAAGCAACTGTTTCCCCCGATGGCAAAAAAATTGTTTTTACTTCCATGCGGAACGGCGATTTAGACCTGTACACCATGAACATTGACGGTTCTGATGTTAAACAAATTACCTTTGATTTAGGTTATGATGGTGGAGCCTTTTTTTCTTATGATAGCAAGAAAATTGTTTTTCGTGCGTCTAGACCTAAAACCGAACAAGAAATCCAAGAATACAAAGAGTTATTAGCTCAAAATTTAGTTGCTCCTACGCAAATGGAAATTTTTGTTTGTGATGTAGATGGTTCTAACATGAAACAAATCACGCATCTCGGAAAAGCTAATTGGGCTCCTTTTTTTCACCCTTCCAATCAAAAAATTATTTTTTCTTCTAATCATCATTCCAAAAAAGGCTATGATTTTCAATTATTTATGATAGACATCAACGGTCAAAACTTGGAACAAATTACTTATCATAGCAATTTTAATGCTTTCCCGATGTTTTCGCCGGACGGTAAAAAATTAGTTTTTTCTTCTAATCGTAACCCCGAAAAACCTCGTGAGACGAACGTTTACATAGCCGATTGGGTTGAACTTACTGAAAATGAAGTTCCAAGCCTTCAAAATCTCAAAAAACACGTAGAATTTTTAGCACATGATCAATTAGAAGGAAGGTTAGCAGGTTCAAAAGGCGAGCAAAAAGCCGCTCAATACATACAAAAGCATTTCCGTAAATATGGTTTAAAGCCTTTGCCCAATTTAAAATCTTTTATACAACCATTTGAATATCGCTTTAATACCAATCCACATGCTTTGCCAGATACAAAAGACCCCTTAGTTAAAGCAAAAAACGTGGTCGGATTTTTAGATAACCAAAGTAATAAAACCATAATTATCGGGGCTCATTATGATCATATCGGTCATAATGAACGGGGGCATTCTACTTCTCCAAACGAAAAAAATGCTATTCATAATGGGGCTGATGATAATGCATCAGGTACGGCTGTACTCTTAGAATTAGCCCGTATTTTAAGTAAAAATAACATAAAAGAGCCCGTAAATTTTTTATTTGTTGCTTTTTCCGGTGAAGAAGATGGGCTTCAAGGTTCCAAATTTTTTGCAGACTACATAACTCAAAATCAAAATGTTACAGGTAAACCTATCTTTATGCTGAATATGGACATGGTCGGTAGGTTGGATAGTAGCTATAAATTTTATGTACATGGAGTAGGAACTTCCGAAAAATTAGAAGAGCTTTTATTGCAAAATAAGCCTGCTGGATTTGAAATTAGCTTTGATTCCAGCGGAATCGGTCCGTCTGACCACACCTCCTTCTACAAAAAAGATATTCCTGTTTTGTTCTTTTTTACAGGTCTTCATACCGATTACCATAAACCGAGTGACGATGCTTTCAAAATTAATTACCAAGGCATGAAAGTCATTACTAATTACATTTATAACGTAGCCATGGCATTAAGCGAGCGCCCCCATCATCCTTTTTATAAAACGAAGTTAAAAACTGAAAAACAAGCAGCTAAATATAAGGTTAGCCTGGGAATCATGCCCGATTATAAAGATTATGGGGACGGTTTGCACGTGGAATCAGTTATTGAAGGTAGAACAGCACACGCTGCGGGCATTCAAGATGGTGATATCATCCTACAAATCGGAGATTGCCCCGTAAAAGAGGTTTATAGTTACATGGAATGCCTTAGTAAATTTAACGCAGGTGATGAAACAACGATTGTCATCAAAAGAAATCAAGAAATAAAAAAAATTAACATAAAATTTTGAATTACAGCAAAAAAAATCATGAGGTTAAACATTTTGTATGAGGATAACCATTTGATAGCCGTCAATAAACCATTTGGAGTATTATCTCAGAGCGATGAAAAAGGAAGTCCGAGTATATTTGATGCAGTTGTTGAATATCTGCGTATTACATACCAAAAAAGTGGAAATGTGTATTTAGCGTTGCTCCATCGGATAGACCGCCCCGTGGGAGGTTTAATTATTTTTGCCAAAACGTCAAAAGCAGCTGCAAGAATGTCAGAACTTTTTCGTGAACGTAAAATCCAAAAAACCTATTTTGCAATCACGGAAGCTGTTCCAGCAGAACTTAAAGGCAGGTTAGTTCATTGGTTGACCAAACAAAAAGTTAAAAACATCGTAAAAGCATCTAATAAACCACAAAAAAATGGGCAAGAAGCGATATTAGACTATGAAGTGATGAAAGTAATCAATTCACGGGCGTTAATAAAAGTACAACCGCAGACAGGTCGCCCGCATCAGATACGTGCTCAATTAGCCAAAATCGGTTGCCCAATTGTTGGTGATGTCAAGTACGGTAAAACCAATTTTCTTCCTGACCAGTCTATTTTATTGTTTTCCAAGAAATTAGAGTTTATTCACCCCGTCAAAAAAGAAGCTCTAACTATTGAGGCGCCTTATCCAAAAGGACAAATTTGGGATTTATTTAAGTTGTAATCTCTTTTCAACAATTACGAAAAATTAGTAAGCCCGAGCAAAAAGTACTCTTTGCTTGCTTGGTTTTCCTGTTTTGATGCATTTGCCATCTTCCAATGGATTATTCAAAGGAATACAGCGAATAGTCGCTTTGGTTTCCTCTTTAATAAGGAGTTCCGTTTCAGTAGTACCATCCCAATGAGCCATTACAAAACATTCATGCTCTAAGGCTTGTTGAAATTCTTCGTAGGTATTGGCATAAACCGTCTTTTCTTTCAAGCGATTTTGTGCTATGGTAAACAAATTTTTTTGAACGTCGTTTAACAACATAGAAATAAAGTTGGGAACTAAATTTTCAATGGGGATGATAGATTTTTCTTTGGTATCACGTCTAAAAACTTCTATTTGATGATTTTTGAGGTCTTTCGGACCGAGTGCGAAGCGTAAAGGAACCCCTTTGAGTTCCCATTCAGCGAACTTCCAACCCGGGCGTTTAGTATCGTCATCATCTAACTTAATTCTAAAGCCCTCATTTTTAAGATTTTGAGCAATAGTACGAAGTTTTTCGATGACCTCAAGCTGTTCTTCATCTGTTTTATAAATAGGAACTAAAACGATTTGAATCGGAGCAATGGACGGAGGTAAAATAAGCCCATCATCATCCGAATGAGACATAATCAGAGCTCCCATTAATCGGGTAGAAACGCCCCAAGAGGTAGCCCAAACGTACTCTAACTGATTTTGCTTATTCAAAAATTGAACATCAAAAGCTTTCGCAAAGTTCTGACCTAAAAAATGGGAAGTGCCTGCTTGTAGAGCCTTACCGTCTTGCATCATGGCTTCAATACAATAAGTTTCAATGGCGCCCGCAAAGCGTTCGTTTTCTGTTTTTACGCCTTTAATCACTGGAATAGAAAGCGTATTTTCAACAAAATCTGCGTAAACATTCAACATTTGTTGAGCTTCTGCAATAGCTTCCTCGGCAGTTGCATGAGCGGTATGCCCTTCCTGCCATAAAAACTCGGTCGTTCTTAAAAATAAACGCGTACGCATTTCCCAACGCACTACATTCGCCCATTGATTGATTAACAGCGGCAAATCTCGGTAAGATTGTATCCATTTTTTGTAAGTATGCCAAATAATCGTCTCAGAAGTAGGGCGAACAATCAGCTCTTCTTCTAACTTGGCGTCTGGGTCAACGATAACACCTTTACCGTGAGGGTCATTTTTTAAACGGTGATGAGTAACAACCGCACACTCTTTAGCAAATCCTTCTACATGTTGAGCTTCTTTACTCAAAAAAGATTTCGGAATAAACAAAGGGAAATAAGCATTTTGATGCCCTGTTTCCTTGAATTTTTGGTCAAGAATTTGTTGCATACGTTCCCAAATAGCGTAGCCATAAGGCTTTATGACCATGCAACCACTGACCGCACTATGCTCCGCTAAATCTGCTTGTAAAACTAATTCCTGATACCACTCTGAATAATTTTCTGTTCTTTTAGGTAATTTTTTTGACATATTAAATTTTGTTTGTAACTTTGGAATAAATTTTGCGTATAATATTATGAGTGCAAAAATAGTACAAAACTTTAAAAATTATATGGTCATGAAAAATTTGAGATTATATTTCGTTTTAATCAGTTTAGCAATGGGATTGACGGCTTGTTCAACAAGCAAACAAACTGCATCTGCAAAAGAGTTTGATGATACTTACGCATCTTCAAGCGATAAAAACAAAACTTATGACACCAAAATTACAAATCAGAGTTCTTCATCAGCCTCTAACATCCCTACTAACCCTTCGGAAAACTATTCCAACGATTACCAACAACAAAAAAGAATGAAGAATTTTGATGAAGACGAAAATAACAACAATCTTCAACAAAAAAATTACAGTAATCCTTACTATGAAGATGACGATTATTATTATGCACGCAGAATAAGAAGATTTCACCGTTCTTACGGTTTTTGTGGATACTATGACCCTTGTTATATGTTTTATGGATTTGCTCCAATTCAAACTTATATTTTTGACCCATGGTTTTTTACTCCTACTCCCGTTATTTACCCTGTTGTAAGCATAACTTATTCTCCTTGGGGATGGCGTAGAACCCAAATGGTAATGTTTTATGACCCATGGTTTGGTTGGACCCCTGACCCTTGGGGATGGTATTCTTGTTGGGGATGGAATTATGGTTGGAACTACGGATGGGGACCAAGCTGGGGCTGGGGCGGTTGGTATAACAGTTATTGGTACGGTTACAATTATGGTTATTGGAATGGCTACTGGAATGGTTATTGGCACGGCTACTATAACGGTTACTGGGGCGTCAGAGTAGGTAATCCTTACTACGCACCTTATTATAATGGCTTCAATAACGTCAATAGAGTTTATGGTCCTCGCAATGGCTACACAACTACTACGGGCGTAACTCATACCATTAATAGAAACGAAGGGCTCGGAGGCGGAAAAGTAACTAACGTAAATAACAACGGCGCAGTCCAAATGGATAATGTCAATTCCGGAAAAACCACTACTATTCAACCGAATACAACAAATCCTACTAATAACACTTCATACCAAAACGCTGGAACTCGTAACTACAATTCTAATACTATCACCCCGAACAACCATAATAACAATAACACCCAATACCAAGACGGCGGAAACC
>Ga0068706_1000596_pt1 | contig 17185 bp, 19 predicted proteins | sample YNPMSBMetaG_FD_65632 | JGI IMG/M metagenome (GOLD analysis project Ga0068706, IMG submission 65632) | Anoxygenic and chlorotrophic microbial mat microbial communities from Yellowstone National Park, USA - YNP MS-B MetaG | ecosystem: Environmental > Aquatic > Thermal springs > Hot (42-90C) >...
CTTCTGATTTTTATATCCATGAAGTTATACAACATATTTTAAACCGTTTTTTGGTTTGTCAAAAAAATTAAACACTGAATTTTTACATGAAATTTCTCCGAATGAAAAAGTTTACTCAATCGTTATCGTATTTTGAACGAGTAGAAGGACCACGAGACAGAATTAAAATTATAAAGAAGTGTTACCTTTAATTCGTTTTTTAACATCTACTTTTATGCTCAAAAAAGTTATGTTATTTTTTGATTATCATTAAAATTTTTATGTACATTTGTGGAATGAAAGCTTTGTTTTGCTGTATCATCGTATTCAACATATTGCAAGCTCAACCTTTGATTATGCAACCTACTCAAATTATATTTCCACCAACATTTGAAGTCAATACTGATAGCCAAACTGTCAAATTTTATAATCCGAACCCTTATCCAGTTACGGTCTATTATACATATCAGTTCATGTCCTATGATGAATTCCCTTTTTTTGTTCTACAACCAGGTATTATGATTTTGTTTTCGTGAACACAGGTAATCAATCTATGAATTTACAGAATATACACGTCAATCATCCTGATTTAGAGATAGTTAGTGGTGGTAATGATACCACACTTCTGCCCTTTGAAGCCTTAACCATTCGTTTAAAAGTCAATGCTTTTCAATCTCTTACAGACCAACTTTCTATTTACATTACTCCCATAGCTCTTGAGTTAAAAATTCCAATTATTTACAAGGGAACGACGCATATCGTCAGTCAAACCTATTCTAATTACCGCATTTTTCCTAATCCCCCGGAAGGGAAATTTGAAGTACATCCTAGGGTACAAACGGTCAAATGTTGGGATATTTATGGCAAAACGGTTTCATTAGAGCAGGTAGGTAATCAATGGTATTGCAAAGATTGTTCACAAGGAATTTATTTTCTAGAATTTGGTGATGAATTTCATAAGCTAGTCATCAAGTAATGAATTGTTTGGAGTTTAAGAGCCTTTCAGAGAGAAATGCATGGATGGAGCAGGTTATTGCAAATTTATCGCAGTATCCTTATTTTTGTTTATTAAAAACAGAGCATTTTCTGAATGAATTATACTCGGATTACGAAATCATAGCTGGGGCAACTGAATATGTAAAACCAATTGAACCTAAGGATTTTGATGAACAAGATTGGTTGTTAGGTGGTTTTGCTTATACTCTCAAAGAAGACCTTGAACCTGAATGTAAGAACAACCAAGATGTAACAATTTCATTTCCAAAGTTAGCTTTTTTTGTGCCTGAAATCCTTTTTTGGGTGAAAATCAATGAACCGTTAAAAGTTTTTTGGAAAGGGGAAAATTTGTTTGAAGATAGGCATAAGCGTTTTTGTGCAAATTTTTTTTTTCTGATATATTGCCTTCTTTAAATCAGCAGGAATATTTTGGTAAGTTAGAACAAATATTTGAACACTTAAAACGTGGTGATATTTATGAGGTAAATTTTGCGATGGAGTACCAAGTAAAGGATTTGATGTTAGAGCCGTTGTTATTTTATGAGTTAATCACACGAATGTCACCGACACCACAATCAGGGATATTAAAATGGGCAGGCAAATGGTTAATTTGTGCTTCTATGGAAAGATTTTTAAAAAAGAAAGGCAGCGCTTTGATTTCTCAACCGATTAAAGGAACTATTTCAAAAAACGCTCAAAATGAATTAGTTAGAGTGATAGAACTTTTTCAATCTAAGAAAAATCGCTCGGAAAATGTCATGATTGTGGATTTAGTAAGAAATGATTTAAGCCGATGTTGTAAGCCAGGAAGTGTAAAAGTAGAGCGATTATTTCAAATTCAGAGTTATGCTTATTTGCATCAAATGGTTTCAACGATTGTTGGGGAATTAAATTCAAATGTTAAAAATTTTGAAATAATTCAATCAGTATTTCCGGCAGGTTCCATGACGGGGTGCCCGAAGGTTCGTGCTATGCAAATCATAGAAGAATTAGAGCCAACCGGCAGAGGAATTTATTCGGGTTCAATCGGTTATTTTCATCAAGGAAATTTTGATTTGAATGTGGTGATACGGAGTTTAGTTTGGGATGAAGAAAATCAAATTGGTTCTTTTCACGTCGGTGGTGCTATTACGTTGAATTCTAATGCGCAAGAAGAATATGAGGAATGTCAAGTCAAGGCTCAAGCTATTTTAAAAGTACTTCAAAATTTCAAGGTCACGCCTTAGTTACGTTTTATTACGCTATACAACAAAACCATAATTTTGTTTTAAATAATTTTGATTTTATCCTGATATCTCGTAATTTTGTCACGTCTAATTACTACTACTATGGGCATTAGAAAAGATGAAGATTTATTTTACGATTATGAGCATGAAGCGTTTGAAGAAAACGATGAAAACGATTATCATGAAGATTATGATGATTTAAAATATAACATAATACGAGATATTGACCTGTTAAATGATGTTTTTGAAGGTCAAATAGATCTTTATCTGAATTATTTAGAATAAAATTTAAAAAAATGGTTTGAAGTTTGGTATAAAGTATTCTGTTTCACAAAAGTTTTTATTTTTGTGAACAGATATGTTAAGTGAAGCACAATTTGCTTCCATCGTGGAGCAGGTTACGCAAGATTTATTTTCAAAAGTAAAGTATCAAGCTTTTTTAAATGGAAAGCAAATAGCAGAGTTTTGTCATTACGAACAAGTTAATAGGTTTTTGTTATTCCAAATTTATATTGATTGGAAAGCTCATATACAAAAACTAAAACATCCTTATTTTAATTTTCAGCACCCGGAGGTCAAAGATGCGTTGGAGGAGTTCTTAAATGTGTTGTCTAATCATATTCAGGTAGAACAAAAAGATTTCAAGGTTCTTTTAGAGAAAGCGGTATATAATACACTTAAGTTATTAGAGGACCCACTTCAATCGTACATAAATTTCTTTTTTTCATCAAAAAGTGAAGTTTCTACGGTACTTATTTCGCAATATTTACCTTATTTTCATGATTTTGATTTCGTTTTACAAAGTATTTTGTTGTATGCTGAAAATCATCAATTAGAGAAAATCAGTAAAGAAAGATTTCAAGAATTATTTAAAAAATCTATTTTGAATTATGAAGGTTATACGGGGCAATCCATTGAAAAATATAGGTCACAAAAGTTGGGAGAATTATTAGGAAATTCAATCAATAAATTGGAAAATCAAGTAGTTGAAAAACCTAAGGAGGATAAAAAAATTAAAAATGTTGAAAAAGAAGATGGAGTCCATGTTGTACAATCACAACCTATTGTAAATCAGCCTGTTGTATTGCCCAAAAAAGAGATAAAAATTAAGAAAATACCTTTAAATAAGCAGTTTCAGTACTCTCAAAAGCTTTTCAAAGGGGATTTAGAAGCATTAAAAAAGTTTTGTGATTCCATGTCAGAAATTCATGATTTAGAGACTGCCAAAAACTTAATACAGACAACTGTTTTAGAAAAGTACCAAATAGACCCTGAGGATAGTTTATTTCAGGAGTTAGTAGGTTTAGCTTTGGCTCATATTATATAAATGGGCTAGCAAATGATGCCAGCCCATCATATAAAGTTGTATTATTAGGATTAAAGTTTTTTAACAAGAAATATTGCCATTTTATTAGTAGTATTACCAACTCCATCATAAGCAATAATCTTCATTTCATATTCTCCGTTGTCTTCTAAGTCATCTTTGTAAAAATAAAAATTCAAATTATTTAAATCAAAGGAAGTTCCGTTGAGGTTGAAGTTTTGGTATTCGTAGATAGGTTGTGTATGGTTATGACCGTGTTCATTATGACCGTGTTCATAAAGTTGAATTTTTATACCTTTAATACGTTGGTTGTCGGTGATTGAGCCTTGAAAGGATATGATTTTTTGGTTTTCATTTGCTGCAAATTCTAAAACATTTTCAGTAGAAAGGGAAGGATAATTGACAATTAGAGTAGGTGGGATAGTATCTTCAAGGTTAATAACTTTAAAATCAATGACTTTAAAAGGTGCTTCAAAGCCGACTTGGTCTGTACACATCGCCATAAAATGGTAATTACCTGCTTGAACGTTCATAGGTACTTTAATTTTGAATTTTGCATGATGTTCTTTGCCTGAGATGTTTACGATAGTATCCCATTTCCAGGGGGCTGTACTTTCATTTTCAGTTTTACCGTGCGTATGGCCATCAAAATTAGGATGAATTTCTAGTTTGTATTGAGAAAGGTTGATGTTGTCACGGAAATGGATGTCAATTTCAAAATCACTTCCACTTTTTGCTAACGCATTTGAGGAAGGTTTGTTTACAATAATTGATGGTTTTTGGTTATCAACTTCTTCTTTTTTGTCTTTTTTACATGCACTTAGAAGAAGTATAGCAGCGTTAATGAACAACAAAACTTTTTTCATTGTAGTAAAATTTATGGTGCAAATTTAATGCAACAATATTGCATTTGCAAATTTTTTGCTCATTAAATTTTCTAAAATATGTTTTTAAATTGAAAATCAGTGAGTTAAAAAAATGTGGATGGAATGTTTGGAAATTATTTTAGACAATATTTGGAAAACTGAGGGGATTGGTTTAATTTAGCACCGTAATTACAAAAATGCAAGAGTATATTGGTGCTTTTATAATGATTACAATCGGAATAGCCTTAGGCTTGTTGTTGAATAATCTACAAAGTATATTAGTGAGAAAACGTTCTACGGTTAAAAAATTGATGCCTTATGAAAGTGGAATGGACCCCGTCGGAACTGCCAGAGACCGGTTCTCTATAAAATTTTATATGACTGCAATGTTATTCATTTTGTTTGACATAGAAATTATTTTTATGTACCCATGGGCAGTACAATATAAAGAATTAGGAGCGATTGCTTTCGTAGAAATGTTTACTTTTGTAGCTATATTGTTTGTGGGATATATTTACGTTGTGAAAAAAGGTGGTTTGGATTGGAATTAAAACTATAAAGAGATTGTTGAATTAAAAAACGAAAGTTATGTCATTAGATAAAGTTTTATCACAAGGAAGTTTTATAACAACGACAGTAGATGCGATAACGAATTGGGCAAGAGCTAACGCATTATGGCCGATGCCGATGGGCTTAGCTTGTTGTGCAATTGAAATGATGTCTTTTGCGGGACCTAAATTTGATGTTGCACGCTTTGGTTCTGAGCGTTTTAGTTTCTCACCACGCCAAGCGGATGTGATGATAGTAGCCGGTTGGACAACCTATAAAATGTCTCATGCAGTTAAAAGAATATGGGACCAAATGTCTGACCCCAAATGGTGTATTGCGATGGGGGCTTGTGCTTCTACAGGTGGTATGCACAGAGTATATGGAGTCATGCAAGGTATAGATAACATTCTGCCCGTAGATATTTACATACCAGGATGTCCTCCTCGTCCTGAAACGGTTTTGCATGCTTTAATGACCCTTCAAGAAAAAATTATTAAAGAACATTCCGTTTTAAAAGCATGAAACCTTTGAACATATTAACTACCAATGGTATAACAATTTCAGTAAGAACTACTTTTGTTCCTGAACAATCTTCTATTGACCATCATAATTTTGTCTTTGCCTACGAAATTGAAATCCAAAACCATAATGATTTTCCGGTTAAATTGTTATCTCGCAAATGGATTATCACGGATGCATTACTTAATAAAAGGCATGTGAGCGGTTTAGGTGTGGTAGGAGAACAGCCCATTATAATGCCTAACCAAAAGTATTCATATATTAGTGGTTGCCACTTTAAGACTCCTTTCGGAAAAATGGAAGGTTATTATAAAATGTATAACCTAGAAAATCACGAAATTCTGATAATAAAAATACCAGAATTTTGCATGTATTGCCCTTATTTTATCAATTGATGGATTTTAAGCCCATTGCGGAAGTAGTTTATAAAGGAGAATTAAGAACACAGGCGGTTCATTTGTTATCGGGGCAAGAAATAATTACGGATGCACCGTTGGATAACCAAGGAAAGGGGCAAGCTTTTTCTCCTACGGATTTAGTAGCAGCAGCATGGCTTTCTTGTATGTTTACCATTATGGGCATTGTCATGCAAAAGCATGATTTTCAAGCTAATATACAAGGCAAGGTCATCAAAGTGATGTATACAGACCCACGAAGAATCGGTGAGCTTCATGCTAAAATTACTATTAAAGGAAATCTAAACGAAAAACAAAAACAAATGTTAGAGCATGCAGCGAGAAATTGCCCCGTGGCAAAAAGTTTATCAGTTGATATTCAACAAGTTATTGACTTTGAATATGTTGGATAACTCTCTAAAGTTACCTAAAACACTTTTAATATCCGTCAATCCAAATTATCAAAAAGCTCAAGAAGACCTGAAAGAACTGAAAAATTTAGTAGATACTTATGGAGCAAATGTAGTAAAAAGTTATGTTCAAACCTTAAAAGTTCCTGATGCAAGAACCTATATAGGCAAAGGAAAATGCGAAGAAATTAAAAATTATGTTCAAGAGAATCAAATAGAAATCTGTATTTTTGATGATGAGTTAACACCTTCACAGACAAAAAATTTAGAAAAGTCTTTGCAATGCAAGATTATGGATAGGAGCATGTTGATACTTGAAATTTTTTCAAATAATGCGCGTACATCGCAAGCGAAAGCACAAGTTGAATTAGCTAAATTACAATATTTGTTACCACGTTTAACTCGTATGTGGACGCACTTAGAGCGCCAAAGAGGAGGGATAGGTTCTAAGTCCGGGGCTGGTGAAAAAGAATTGGAAACAGATAAACGTATCATCCGCAACCGTATTACTTTGCTCAAAAATGAATTAAAAAATATTGAAAGAATCACTGAGATTCAACGAAAAAGTAGAAAAACGCAATTTCGGGTTACCTTAGTAGGTTATACTAATGCGGGAAAATCTTCTTTAATGAATGCTATTGCAAAAGCTGACGTTTTATCAGAAAATAAATTATTTGCTACCTTAGATACAACTGTAAGAAAAGTATTCTGGAAACAAAATGAATTTTTATTAGCGGATACAGTGGGGTTTATCAAAAAACTACCTCCCCATTTAATTGAGTCTTTCAAGAGTACATTAGCAGAAGTGAAAGATGCAGATTTGTTATTGCATGTGGTAGATGTAAGCCATCCGCAATGGGAAGAGCATGTGCAGACGGTTCAAAATACTTTATTGAGTTTAAATGCTCATACCAAACCTATTTTTTTGATACTTAACAAGTGTGATTTGTTGACACCTCACCAATTAGCTGATATAGAAATTTTGGTCAATGCGTATTCTTTTGAAAAGAAATTGTTTGTTTCTACAAAAGATAATTGGAATTTATTTGAACTAAAAGATTTGATTGTGGATTTTATCCATGAATATCAAGTAAAATGAAATATTTTTGGAGGTATTTAGCAAAACTATGGAAAGGATTAAGCTTGACTTTCAGGCATTTAACTAATTTAATGCGAAGAAGAACACCTATTTCTATTCAAAGCGATGAATATTTTAAGCAACAAGGTTTAGTCACAATCAAATATCCCCAAGAACAAATTCCTGTACCTGACAACGGTAGATACCAACTCCATTTAGATATTGAGGACTGTATTGGATGTGACCAGTGTGCAAGAATTTGCCCGGTGAACTGCATAGAAATTGAAACTATTCGTTCAGTGGAAATCTTAGGAACCACATCAGACGGAACTCCCAAAAGGCTTTATATACCAAAATTTGATATTGACATGGCTAAATGTTGCTTTTGCGGTTTATGTACGGTAGTTTGCCCTACTGAATGTTTGATTATGACCAAAGACTATGATTACTCTACCGTTAAAATCTCTGATTTAAATTTTCACTGGCAGGATATCGATCAGGCGACTGCTGAAATCAAAAAAAAGGAATGGGAAAATTATGAATTAGCAAAAAAACAAGCAAAAATTCAGGCTAGTTCCATTGAAAAAACTAACATTAGCGATAAAAAAACTATGATAAAAATAGTTTCGAAATCCAGTAAAGAGAATTTGGAGAATTCGCAGAATTGATGAATCAAAAGCGAAAATAGGGATTAAGATGAAGAAGCAGAAGAATATTTTATGCCGATGATAAGCACGTCATCGGTTTGCTCTTCTTTCCCTTTCCATTGATGAAAGTTTTTTTGGATGATTTCCATTTGTGAAGACATAGGTTCATGGGAAATTTCTAATAACAGCTCAGCGAATCTTTTAGAAGTAAATTTTTTATTTTGTTCACCGCCGAATTGGTCAACAATTCCGTCCGTAAAGATGTAAATAATATCGTCAGGTTGTAGGATAATATTATGCCCTGTATAAGAATAAGTACCAAATTGCCCGCCACCGATAGGAATTCTGTCAGGTTCATATTTAATGAGTTCGCCGTTTCTTATGAGCCATAAAGGTCTATTAGCTCCTGCATATTGGAGTAAATCATTTTCTTGGTCAATACTACAGAAGGCTATATCCATTCCGTCCTTAGTTTCGGCATTTTGGTCTTGTTTAAGAGCAGTTTGGACTCTGAAGTTCAGGTGGTCTAAGATAGCTTCGGGTTCTAAAATGGAATATTCGTTGAGAATTTGGTTTAAGAGGTTACTGCCAATTACAGACATAAAAGCACCAGGGACACCATGCCCTGTACAATCTACTGCGGCAATAAAAAACTTATGATATTTTTCCATGAACCAATAAAAATCTCCAGAGACGATGTCTTTGGGTTGATAAAAGATAAAAGATTCGGGGAAATAATGGTTCAGGAGTTCTTTTTCAGGCATGATAGCCTCTTGAATTCTACGAGCATAGCGAATAGAATCTAAAATATCTTTGTTTTTTTCTTCAATGATTTTTTTACTTTCTTCTAATTGCTTGTTACGTTCTTCAATTCGGTTATAAAGGTTTGCGTTATCTAAGGAGATAGCGGCTTGGGCAGCAAGCATTTGAATAACTTCTTTTTGGTAGCTATTAAAAGCTACTTTGGTATTTTTGTTTTCTAATAGAATAAAACCAAAATTTTTTCCTTTTTTGGTGATAGGAGCAACAAAACAATGTTCTTGGGAATCTTCCTCAATGAGTTCGGTTAATTTTTGGATGATAGATTGGTTGAATTGAGAAAAATGATTATTCATTTGTGTGTTAATATATTCAAACTCTTTATGAGCGGTAGCGTAGGCAGCTTCCAGTTTGAGTTTATTTTCGTTGGAGGTAAGTAAATAACCGACTTCTGCTCCGATGGTAAGCACTACATTAGTCATCAATTTATTGACGAGTTGCCTATAATCAATTTCGCCGGAGATTTCTTGTGCAGCTTTGTTAAGGGTTCTGAGGAGGCGGTTATATTCTTGCATTTGTAAGTGTCTTTGGTAGGCTCTTGCCGCTTCTTCTATAGTTAAAAGCAAGTCATTTTCTTCCCAAGGTTTATTGACATAACGATAAAGACGTGCTTTGTTAATGGCGTTTTTTACAGCATCCAGCCCTGCTTGACCAGTTAGCAGGATTTTGGGGGTGTTGGGTATTAAAGCATGAGCTTTAATTAGAAATTCATCGCCCGTCATGCCGGGCATTAATTGGTCAGAGATAACAACGGCTACGTCGTTTTTATCGGCAAGGATATCTTGAATGATTTCAAGAGCTTCTTCGCCACCTTCTGCAAGTTCACAATCAAATTCTTTACCTAAACGATTGATGATTTGTTCTTCAAGGCTATCGAGGATAATTTTTTCATCATCAACGCAAAGAATGATGGGCTTTTTCATTCAAAATTAAACATCAACACCTAGTTTACTGAAAGCTTCTTTCACCTTAGCAATTAAATCTTCTTCTTTCCAGGGTTTTTTGATATAAGCATAAAGATTTGCATTATCGTAAGCATTTTGAATAGCTTCAGGGTCTGCTTGTCCCGTAAGCATTACAGTAACGGTTTTGGGATATCTTTCATGGACATCAATCAAAAATTTATCACCTTTGACACGAGGCATCAGCCAATCCGAGATAATTAGAACCATTTCGTAGCCGTCCTCAATTAAATCATCTATAACTTCCCATGCTTCATCTACACTTTCAGCGATTTCATATTGAAAGCTATCTCCAAAGGCTACATGAAGTTGTTCTTGGAGGCTATCCAGCACAATTTTTTCATCATCTACACATAAAATAGCTCGCTTTTTATTTCCCATCACAATTAAGATTTTTATGGCAAATTTAAGTAGTTTTTTTTAAGTCACAAACTTTTTATAAAATATTATGAAATTGGTAACCAAACCATGAAAGAAGTTCTACCGGGTTGAGAATCAAACCAAATTTTTCCTTTATGTTTTTCTACAATTTTTCGGCAGATATCAAGTCCTAAACCAGAACCTTCACCTTGTTTTTTAGTAGTAAAGAACGGTTGAAAGATTTTATCTTGAATTTCTTTAGGGATACCAGGTCCTGAATCAGTAATTTTTACAAGAATACCATTATTTTCTTTGTGAATATCAATATCTAATTTTCCTTTATTATCCATGGCTTGAAGTGCATTATGAATGATGTTTGTCCATACTTGGCTGATTTCATCAGGGAAGCCTTGAAGGATAGGTAAATTTTCTTCAAAGTGTGTAGTTACTTCAACACCGTATTTTAATTGGTTCGCATAGATGGTTAGAATGGTTTTCATATTTTCTACAATATCCAGCTCAACAGGTTTATCGTCTTGTGATTTATAGGAATAAGATTTTAGGGCGAATACAATTTTTTGAGTTTTGGCTACGGCAGTTTGGATGGTATCAATATTTTTTTTCATTTTACCGAGGTTAGCAGCAGTACTGATAATTTCCAGACCGTCAGGGCGACTGATAAGAGGTTTATACATTTCAATGTTTTCAATCATTCCAACTTTTACTAACTCAGCGGCGAGGCTGGATGGATTTTCTATTCCTAATTGTTCTAATTTTTGGGATACCTCTTTTTTAAATTGTCTTTCTTCACGAGAAGTAAAGTTAGTGTTAGCTTTCAAAATTTGGTCAGTCATTTGGTTGAATAATTCTAATTCTTGGTCATTCAGGCTTTTAATCAAAGGAGGTAATTTATGAAGCGTATTAGGTAAAGTTTTGTTCATATTTTCTGCGGAAGCGTTTACTGCACCGATAGGAGTATTGATTTCATGAGCTATTCCTGCAACTAATTGACCCAAAAAAGCCATTTTTTCTGATTGTATTAGTTGTTCTTGAGTTGATTTTAAGGTGATATAGGCTTTTTCAATTTCTTGTTTTTGTTGCTCTACTTGCGCAGTACGTTCTTTAACAATTTTTTCCAGTCTTAAATTTTCTTGTTGTAATCTTTTAGCGTTGTAACGAATGATTCCGTAAACACTCAAGGCTAATAAAGAGCCTGCGAGTAGGAAAGTCCAAATACTTCTGTACCAAGGAGGAAGGACTTTAAATTCAAAAGTTGTGGGTTCAGAAATCATACCTTGTGGATTTTTGGCTACTACTTTTAACACGTAATTTCCTTCGCGTATGCCGTTAAAGATGATTCGAGGCGAACTTTGCCATTCAGACCATTCGGGGTTATCAGAGCCCTCCAAAATATAACGATACCGAACTCCGTTTTCATTCAGAAAGCTATTCGTTCCAAGGTCAATATGAATAGTATTGAGAGAGTAAACAATTGAGGGCTTAAAATTATCCTGTTGAGTAGTTTGGAAAAGTCCTTCTTTATTTAAATAATTACCACCGAAATAAACTGAGTCTCTGCCCAGAATGATTTGACGAATAAAACATTTAAAGTTGTTATTAGGATTGATAGGTTGGTTTTTAGAAGTTAAAAGTTTATCACCAAACCCCAAGATTACGTTTTCCTCATCCGCATACCCGACGTCTGGTTTGTGTCTTAAGATGTTATGGTAGCCAGAGGAATCAATTTGACCCTTTTGCACGGCTAAGTATCCCGCTTCATTTTTAAGCCATAGTTGATCATTGCAGATATCAAAGTCATTATTTTGGATGAGTTTAGTTAGTTCAGGATGAATTTGGAATTTATTGTCTTGGAATTGGTAAATGCCTTTTTGAGTTTTAAAGAAAACTTGATTTTGGTAATTAAAGACGGATACAGTACCTTCGGGAAGCCCAGCAGCGGTATCAAAACGAGAAATTTTTACGGCATCTTTGATTTCTAAAAGGAAAACACCTTGAACTGCGGAGCCTGCCCAAATTTTATTTTCTTTTTCTTCTGCTATGGAATTCAATTCCATTTTAACCTCATTAAATTTTTTATCTACTTTCCAACCGTTTTCATATTTTAAGCGATATAATTCAGGGATTGCAAGCACAAAAGCTTGATTTTTATTTTGAGAGGGCAAAATATAAATTGTATATTCATTTTGTAGAATGGGAGTAGCGTTTCCGTCCGTTATATCCCAAACTCCTTGATTAGTAGCTACCAAAACTTTATTGTTAAGGGCTTGTAAATTCCATGCTTCTGTATTGATTTGAGGGATTCTTTGAATTTTTTCATTACGTAATAAAAAAACTCCTTGTGATGTAGTTATGTAGGTAGCATTTTTAAAATGAAGAATGTCTGAAATTCTACCTTGTAAACCATAAATTCTAACGGGAATATCTACACAAATTTTTGTAAGCCCGTTACCATGCCCTAGCCACAAGTTATTTTCTTTATCAGTAAAAATGGAATACATATCATTATCTGGCAAGCCATTTTCTTTATTGAAGTAGTAAACTTTGTTTTCTTTTCTGTTCCAGTAAACAGCTCCGCCTTTCATGGTTGCAAAAGCAATGTTATCACCGACAGCGGTAATATCATAAATATTATTAGTTTTGAGGTAAGCATCAGCGGGAGTGTTCAGTTTGTTAAAAACACCATTTTGATAAGAGTAGAGATTTCCTTCGTAAGTTGCTAAATAGTAAGTTCCTGATTTACTTTGGGTAATTCCTGAAATTTCCTGGTCTCGGAAAATATTTCCACCACGTACGGGAACAAGTTCTCTATTGACTTCATGTAGCCCTTTTCCGTTGATGTTAATCCAAATTTTGTTATCCACCATTCCTGAGCCTAAAACACGGTCGTTTAAAACAAATTTTTGGAAATTTTTGATTTGTCCATTATCAGTTGCTCGGAAAATAACGTTATCGGAGATGTAAACTGTTGCATCTGCATTTTGGTAGATTTTTTCAACATCTTTGAGAAGGAGTTGGTCATTTTTATTTAGGAAAGATCTTTGAGATTTATAGAAATAGGAGCCGTTTTTTTCATAGTCTAAAAAACCAAAATCGGATTTACAACCTACTAAGATTTGATTGGATTTCGTAATGAAGAGGCTTCGCACGGGCGTTGGGGTAGGAATGATTTTCCATGTTCCATCAAAAACTAATACACCTTTATTGTTTGCCATAAACAAGATACCCCTTGTATCCTGTTGGATATTCCAGATAATAGGAGTACCTTTGAAGTCATCGGTAGTATAATTTTTTGTAAAGAAATTGTTTTGTGCTTGCAGATTACTCACAACTATTATGACTGCTACTAAAATTTTTACGGTATATTTCATTGTTTTAATATGATTAGTTTCTCCTGCAAAATAAATTCATTTTTTGTATTTAAAAACTAAGTGTCAAAAATTTTGTGATAATTGTGAATAAAAAAATTTCATAATACTTGTAACAATGTATAAAATAATTACGTATATTTGTAAGTTGAAAATGTATCGGTATGGTTTTAGAAGAAGTACAAATAACGTTTAGTGATAGTGCCTTAGAACAACTTTCTATGGAGTTAAATAAAAATCCTGATTATCAATTTGTTAGAATTGGAGTAAAAGGTGGCGGATGTTCCGGCTTAACTTATGTTCTTAATTTAGATACTCCAAAGGACAGTGATATCCATTTTCAAAGAGGTAATGTAAATTTTATTATTGACAAAAAACATGTGATGTATCTAAATGGTATGCATGTAGATTATCAGGACGGTTTGAATGATAGAGGATTTGAATTCATCAATCCGAATGCAAAAAAAACTTGTGGTTGTGGAACTTCTTTTTCTATTTAATTTGAAAAATGTTTAAAATTAAGTTATATGATAAAACTAAAGCAAACCTTATTGACGTTATTACTTTTGCTATTTTTTACGCGTATCCAAGCGTATGAAGTAAAATTAAAACTTTTATTGGAAGGACCTTTACAAGGTTCCTACATGAGTACGCTCATTCATGGTGAGTTAAAAAAAATGAATCCTTCTGCTCCTTTAGATGCTGTGGATATTGTTCAAATTGAATTAAGAAATAGCATTCAATCCCAAGCAGTTGAAACAAAAAATGCCTATTTATTAAAAGATGGTACCGTAGTAGATTATGTTACACTTCAGCCTAATTTAGTTTTTAATGCTTCCGGCAACGCATATTATATAGTTGTGAAGCATCGTAATCATTTACCTATTGCTTCAAAAACTGCTGTAAATCATCAATCTTTTTGTGATTTGACTTTGCCTACCCAAGTGTATGGCGAAGCAAAGTTAGTCAATGGAAAATCTGTAATGATTGCGGGAAATGTACATAATGAACCTGGAGATGTAAACGAAATCAACGCTTCTGATTTCTTTTATGTTTCTCAGGCGATGGATAACCATCTTACAGGTTATGTTTCTGAAGATGTGAATTTAGATGGCGTTGTAAATGAAAAAGATTTGCAAATTGTGAAAAATCATTCTGAAAAATTGTATTTTAGTCAAATTCAATAACTTAAAACAAGACGTATGAAAAATTTTATTATATTGTTAACTTGCTTGCTCTTTACACAAGCTATTGCGCAACAAAAAACATTTAAAGTGGAAGTGGAACAACAAGTCGTGGGTACCAATTTGTATATTGATGTGTACATTCAAAAACTACAGGGAAACGATTTTCCTCTGGGCTCATCCAATTTCACTTTTTATGTAAATAACGTAGATTTAGATTTATCGGGTGTTCAAATTGACCATTCCCAAGATGGTCCTTATGACGCTCAGACTGACCCCAAATACTACGAAATGACTAAGGGGCATGGTTCTAATTATTTGGTAATGAATGTGAATGCAGTTTTGAATAGCCCAAGTCAGGGGCAATTGGTAACTTCAACTCGTACCAAAGTGGGTAGATTGGTTGTGCCTATATTAAATCCTGCGGGTTTCAATACGCTCACATGGCGTATCGCTCCCACTTCAATCACTACTGCAGGTTATAATACCTGGACAAAAATTCGTGAATACTGTGAATATGTAAATCCTGCACCCGATTTTCCCCTTTGTGAAGTTCCTGCTAAACCTACATTAATCGCTTCTAATACTTCTGTTTGTAGCGGTCCCGTCTCTTTAACTTCCGGATTTTCAGGTGTTAATCAATGGTTTTTAAATGGTGTCGAAATTCAAGGTCAAACAGGAAATTCTTTTACAACTTCACAACCCGGAACTTATACTGTGGTAGCTAAAAATTATAGTTGTACTTCTCAACCTTCCGAACCTATTATTTTACAAGGTGCTCCTGCTACCGCTCCTTCTATTGCGGGTAATCAATTCGTTTGTTTAAATCAAGGGCAGCAAACTTACACGGTGAGTAGTCCCAACGGCGGTAGTTTTGAATGGTCAATATCTGGAAATGGTTCTATTCAAGGGAATTCTAATGGAAATTCTGTAAATGTTTTATTCAATCAAACTGGTGCATGTACTTTAACTGTAACTGAAACCTTAGACAACGGTTGTCAGGTATCTACACAATATGCTATACAAGCTGAGAATCTCCCTGCTCAACCGATTATTTCCATTCAAGGTTCTGACCTTGTCATCCTGAATTTTAATGGCGGAAATATTCAATGGTATTTAGACGGAGTGGCTATTCAGGGCGCAAATGGAGTTTCTTATACTCCTACTGCCGAGGGTGTTTATACTGTACAAATTTCTAATACTTGTGGTAATGCAACTTCTGACCCCGTCTCCTGGTCTATTACCTCCATTCAAACTATTGACCCTTCCTTAGGTTTCCGTGTTTATCCTAATCCCTACAAAGGTCAAACCAATATTTACTATCAGCTTTCTCAATTATCTAACGTAAAATTGGAAGTGTATAATATGGTAGGGCAACTGGTTCATACTATTGTGAATGAAAAACAGTCTGCGGGTAAGTATAATTATGAGTTCTCTGCAGTAAAATTAAATATGACTGCGGGTTCTTATTTAGTGAAATTAACCGTAAACGATAAAATTTATTCTGCTCAAATTATTGAATTGAAATAACCATGAAAAATTTAAAATATTTTATTGCCCTTGTGATATGTTCTATTGGGCTTAAGCAAAATATGTATGCTCAAAATTTTAATCTCTTTTTCCAAGAGCAATACAGCCCAGATAGGACACAATTATGGGTGGATGTAATGATTAGAACAACAGGTGGGGGATCATGGAATTTGGGTTCTGCTAACTTTGTAGTAAATTTTGATGAAACGGTTGTAGATTATCTTGGTAGGGATGTGGCTTTTGACGGTCCCTGGGATGATGGTTTGAATTCTACATACTATTTAGACATGAGTTCACTTGGTATCAAAATACTTGGTGACTCTTGTGTTAACATAACTGTAAATCCTAAAACTAGTGCTTGTCCTACTCCTGGTAATGGTGTTGAAGTGCCTAATACTGGGGTTAGAATAGCAAGATTAAAATTTTTAATAAGTTCTTGTGGTACCGACCCAGGTATTGCATGGAAGACTGGACCTGGAACCGGTACCATTAACAAATGGGTTTCTGGAAACCCTTGCTCAAACGTCAATATAAAAGCTAATGCAAATTTTATCAATCCTCCTGGTATTGACGGATTTACTGCTAATGACCCTGTTTGTGCTGACGGAAATTATGAACTTACTATCAATAACCCACAAACGGGTTATGTTTATAGAGCTTATAAAAATGGTGATTACACAACTGAATTAGGTACCTGGTCATTACCAAATATTATAACAATTCCTGCATCTTCTTTGACGAATGGTGATGATATTACAGTTCGTGGTATTAATACTTCTGGTTCGGACAGTATTATTTACGTTGTTGGGTGTTATGATGATGTGGAGATTGACCTTGTTCCGAGTGTAAGTATAGTAGCGAGCAGCAATCCTGTATGTGATGGTGGTTCAGTGACGTTTACTGCGACGCCTGTGAATGGAGGGGGAAGTCCGAGTTATCAATGGCAATTAAATGG
>Ga0068706_1000599_pt1 | contig 17127 bp, 16 predicted proteins | sample YNPMSBMetaG_FD_65632 | JGI IMG/M metagenome (GOLD analysis project Ga0068706, IMG submission 65632) | Anoxygenic and chlorotrophic microbial mat microbial communities from Yellowstone National Park, USA - YNP MS-B MetaG | ecosystem: Environmental > Aquatic > Thermal springs > Hot (42-90C) >...
AGAGTAAATCTTATAATGTTAGGTGTCCAGAGTTTTAATGATGATATATCTAAAGATGAAAATAGATATCAGAAAAAAAATGACATATACAAAGCAATAAACCTTTTAAAAAAATACAAAATTGCTTTTAACATAGATTTAATAGTTGGACTTTCAGACCAAAAAACATTTATATCTGATGTATATCATCTAATAAAAATTAAACCTGACTTAATTCACCTAAATAAAATCAAACCAACAAGAGATATCAATCATAAAATAAAAATAGAAAAACTTCAAAAAAAAGGACTTGAAATACTTAGAGAAAATGGCTATAAAATAATTGACGAAGAATCTGCATCTTTAAATGGAATTATAAATATCCAAGGAGATATGAACTATCAGAATAATTCAAATATCATAGGAATAGGTCTGGGAGCACTTACTCATATATACTCAAAGATAAGATACTCAACTTATTTTGAAATTGAAAAATACTTTGAACTTATAGATAAAGGTATAATTCCCATTGAAAAATATATAAAACTTTCAGAAATAGATGAAGCAGATTTTTATATATTATCAAAAATATATGATGGAATAAAAAAAAATGAAGTTAAAAGAAAATTTCCACAATCATTTAAAATAATTGAAATGAGATTAAAAAAACTTATCGAAAAATCTGCTGTTATTATTAAAAAAGACAAGTATTATCTAAACAAAAAAAATATATCAGCCTGGTATGAAATTACAAAAACTTTTTATGAAAAAAAATATTTAAGAAAACTTATTTTTTATAAAAGATATTCATTATAAAGGGAGAAGGAAGATTTTTAAGCGGTCTAAACTCTTTATCACCGTATTTTTCAAAATATTTTTTTTCAAATCCAGCGCATATTTTAAAATAAATACATTCTCTGCATTTTTTTGATTTCATTCTAAGTTTATCAGTAATCATTGTATACATTGATGATTTGTATATTTTTTCAGGTAAATATAGGTCATCATCAAAGGAATATGGAAGTTTCCAATCTGATATCAAATTTTCAAAACCAGGGAGTATGCATGGAAGATAATTGCTTAAAATTGGTGAGAGTGGAAAAACATTTTTTAGATAAAGATACTCTAATGCCTCAATAATATACGGTTTTGTCTCAGAATAACTTATTCCAACAACATTAGTGTTTTTATCTGCTTCACCTATAAAATGAACTGCAATAAAATGATAATTCTCTATACAATAATTTTCATAAGCCCATCTTGCAATTTTTGGAATTTCTTTATAATTAATTGATGTAACAGCAGTTCCAATGGTAATATGAATTTTTTTTCTAACAGCATACTCAATTGCTTTATTTATCTTTTTAAAAGCACCATCAACACCAACTACTCTATCATGAATTTTTTCATCAGCCCCATGCACAGAAAAAACAACTGAATTAAGACCTACATCTATAAGATGTTTAAAATAAATAATATCTGAAAGCTTAAGTCCATTTGTAACAATCTGTATTGCTTTATATCCAATTTTTTTAGATATCGAAATAAGTTTATCAAGTTCAGGATATATTGTTGGTTCACCACCTATAAATTGAATTATTCTTGCTCCATCTTCAAAAGAACTACGAATATATTTAAACGATGTTTTAAGGTCAAGTTTTTTACCAGAATTTAAAAAAGAATCTTCTGTATAACAAAACAAACATTTTGCATTACAATTGTAATTTATTGTAAGTTCACAAATCTTTGTTCTATATAGCGGAAAAGAGTATTTTTTAATTGCATCAAGAGTTGAAATAGCTTTCATAGAATTATTATATAATATTTGTATGAGTTTAAGAGAATGGGTAAGCAAACAACTATGTATAGCATATGCATCATTTACATGTAATCTATATTGCAGATACTGTCATAATCCACCAACAGGCGAAAAAAAAACACTGGATTGTATAATAAATCTGGTTAAGAGAGAAAAAGCAGATGCTATAAGTTTAGAAGGACAAGGGGAACCACTCACAAATCCAGATATTTTGAAACTGATAAAAGAACTTAAAAAAAATAGAACAAGACACATAATGATCTCAACAAATGGAATAAATCTTTCAAATATGGAATTATTAGAAAAACTCTCAAAAGAAGTTGACTTCTTTGTTATAAATATTCCATCACATATAAAGGAAATCTATAATTATCTTACAAGAAGTGTTAAGTATGAATTAATAATAAAAGGACTTAATAATTTAAAAGAAATGAAAATTTTGAAAAAAGTAAGAATTTTTCATATAATAATGAAGCCAAATTATAAATATCTATCAGATTTTGTTGAATGGATAAAAAATAATTATTCAGATGTGGCACTAATAAACTTTGTTTTTGTAAGAAATAAGGGAAGGGTAAATAACAGCAAAGAGATTGTTCCAAAATATTCTGAGGTATCTCCTTATATAAGAATTGCTCTTGGAAAAGCAAAACTATATGGGATAAAAGCAATAATACAAAATTACCCTATTTGTATGTTGCCAAATTTTGAAGGTTTTTCATTTGAATTTCAAAGATGGAAAAGAGGAGACGATGTCTTTGAAAGAGGTGTGGAGATGCCATTGGTTATTGATAAATGTAAGAAATGCACATTAAGACCTGCCTGTTGCGGTGCAAGAAAGGATTACGTAAAAATATATGGGACTAGTGAATTAAAAACCTCAAAACTTGATTTAAACAAAATAAAGCCAGAAAGATTTTAGTATGAAGATACTTTCTTGCATAACTAATATAAAAGAAATAGAACTTCTAAAAAAAGAAGGAGTTGATGAATTATATTTTGGACTAAGCTATAGATACATACCAAATTATGGAAAATTTGGAAACATAAAAACCCTTAATGAATCCAAAAAAATTATAAATGAATCACATAAAATAGGATTAAAGGCTTATCTTGCAGCAAATGGACTAAATTTTGGAAAAAAATATGATAACATTATTAAATATATTAAAGAAATGATAGACAGCGGAATAGATGGAATTATAGTAGCAGACCTGTTTTTGTTAAAAGAATTAAAAAAATATAAGATACCACTACATATAAGTTCAGTAGCATCAATATTCAACACAGAATATTTAAGATTTCTACATAAAAATTTTACTTTTACTAGAATAATTCTTCCACCGCAACTTTCATATAATCAATCTTCAAAAATGATTGATTATTGTAAAAAAAATAAAATAGAAACCGAGGTCTTCTTTTTTAAATTTTTCGGTTGTCCTTATATAAATTCAAACTGTTTTTTGCATGATTCTAAACATATTAACTTACACAAAATAAAATGCAATCTTCAACCTATAATAAAATCAATTGAAAACATAAATTTAAATAGAAATAATGAAATTATGAATAAAATAATCTTTGAAAGAATGAATTGTTCAAATTTTCCAAGAATTTTTAATGCCGCATCCTTTTTTGATTTTTATGTAAATGGAGTAGAATATACAAAATATGGAACAAGAACAGATGATACCAAAACAAAGATAAAAAAAGTAAAATTTATAAAATTCGCTATTTTATATATTGAATCTTTATTAAAAAAATATAATATCCAAAAAGCAAAAGAAATTTTTTCAAAATCAATAGATGAACTTGGTGAACATATATGGAAAAAGGATTAAAAATAAATCATAGGGCTTTTATTAATCTTAAAAATAAACCTGACAAACACAAAAATTATGAGTGGCTTTATATCGGAACCGAATTTTGTGATAATCTTTTGGAATTTTATCTAAAAAACATAGATACAATAAAAAATATCCCAAATAAAATATGTTTTTTAACACCGCCATTAACAGATTTTAAAATACCTCTTATAAAAAAACTTCTCCTAAAATTAAACGATTATAAAAATGTAGAGGAAATCAGTATAAATGATTTATCTATTTTAAGAATGAAAAATATAGTTGGAAAAAAGATAAATATAGGAAGATACCTTTCCAAATTATTCATAAGTTTATACGAAGATATAATACTCTTTAATAATTCTATCCAAATACTTAAAAACTACAATATAGAAAGAATTGAAATGACATATGTATTTAATAAAATAAAAACATATCATATTGAAAAATTTTCAGAAATAAATTTTTTATACACAGTGTATTACCCTTATTTCAATATAACAACAACTATGGGATGTATAACAGGCATTGATAATATAGGAAAATTAGAAGATATAAGTCATAAAAAATGCAACTTTGATTGCATCGATAATATCTGGAAAATCAATCTTGCAAATAAAGAAGAATTGATTATAAATGGAAATACTGTATTTAAAAAGTACGAAAACAATTACAAAAAAATAAAAGAAAAAATTGAAAAATATAATTCATATGGATTTAAAACAGATAGAATTGTTGAGATCAGATATTGATGAAAGATATACTTTAAATTTTAATGGACCAAAGGACCACATAATATCTTTGGGAAGAAAATGTAATTTAGGATGTAGTTATTGCATAATTAATTCAAAGCAAAAAACTGAAAAATTAGATTTCAAAAATTATAAAAACATAATTGATTTTATCTTTACAATTCCAAGAAATGACTATTACATAGAATTTACTGGTGGTGAACCATTTGCGAACTTTGACATACTTTTCAAAGTTATTGATTATGCTAAAAAAAAATCTTACTTAAAAAACAAAAAAATTCATTTCTCAATCGTTTCAAATTTAACAAATATTAATGATAAACATATTAAATTCATTTTAAAAAATAGAATTACAATTTGCTCATCACTTGATGGTCCAAAAAAAATTCATAATATAACAAGAAAAGATACATATGATATTGTAATAGGAAACTTAAAAAAACTAATCTATTATTCAGAAAAGGGCTTTATAGAAATGCCAAATCTTATTACAACTGTAACAAAACCATTACTTAAAATGCATAAAGAAATAGTAGATGAGTATATCAACCTTAAAATAATGAGAATTCAAATAGGATTTCTTGAGCCAATTGGAAGAGCAAAAAATTTATGGGATAAAATAGGATATTCATCTTATGAATTTTTTAATTTCTATAAAAAGACATTAAACTATATCCTTGAACTTAATCTCAAAAAAAATATTCCTGTATATGAAAAAGCAACACTTATACTTTTAACAACAATCCTAAAGAAAAAAATTCATAGGAACAGAGCACTTGATATAATAAATCGTCTATGCTACGATCCAGTTGGAAATATATATCCAAGCGACGAAGGAAGAATTTTTGGAGAAAATAATGACTTTTCTTTTAAAATTGGAAATGTTAAAAATAACTCATTTGAAAAACTTTTAAAAAATCCAAAAACACTTTTTTTTCTCCTTTCTAATTATCAAGAAATAATAAATCCAAAATGTATTAGATGTGAGTACTCAAATTATTGTAAAATACCTTTATATTATACTTATACTATTAGAAAAAGTTTTCAAGAGAATATAATTACTAATGAAAGATGCGTTTTTTTAAAGATGATCTTTAATTATCTAACAGAACTCTGCAAAAATAAAAAATATAGAGATATTTTCAAATTATGGATTGAAAGATATATCTAATATGGAGAGAAAAAAACTTGACATAAAAATAATTTTTCAATGTAATAATCATTGTGATTTTTGTGCTCAAGGAAACAAAAGATCATTTATAAAAATGAAAACAAAAGATGAAATAATAAAAGCATTAAAAGACGGTAAAAAGAAAAATGTAAATAGTGTTGTTTTTACTGGTGGAGAGCCAACACTACACCCAAATATAATAGAACTTATAGAAGAAGCAAAAAATCTTGGATATAAATTTATACAACTTCAAACAAATGGAAGAACACTTTCAGATATTGAGTTTTTAAAGAAACTAAAAAAAGCAGGAGTAAATGAAATAAGCCCTGCTCTTCATGGCTCAAAACCTGAAATACATGATACATTAACACACTCACCTGGAAGTTTTAAACAAACAGTAAAAGGAATTATAAACTCAAAAAAACTTGGATTATATGTTCTTACAAATTCAGTAATAACATCATTAAATTATAAAGACCTTCCAGATCTTGCAAAACTTCTCGTTTATCTTGCTGTTGATCAGTTTCAATTTGCTTTTGTTCATATAATTGGAACCGCATGGGAAAATAGAAAATGGATAGTTCCAAGAAAAACAGATATTTTACCTTACCTTTATAAAGCGCTTGATATAGGAATAAAGAAAGGTATTAGGTGCTATACAGAAGCAATTCCATACTGCTTGATGAAAGGATATGAAGAATGCATATCAGAAAAAATAATACCTGATGGACCAGTAGTTGATGCAGATGTTTTTGTAGAAAATTATGGTGATTATAGAAGAACTGAAGGAAAAATAAAACACGAAAAATGTAAAAAATGTTTTTATTACAATCTTTGTGAAGGTCCATGGAGAGAGTATACTGAAATTTTTGGTTGGGATGAGTTTAAACCTGTTAGAAAAAATGAAAAAAAATAAAGAAATCATAAAAAACTTTGAAAAACTAAACAGATATGTTTTTTCTTCTCCAACCCTTCATATAATAGTTCTTACTCTACAATGTAATCATTTTTGTAAATATTGCAGAGCAACAAACAATAAAATTGAAAACACAGATATGTCAGAAAAAACTCTTCTAAAAACACTTGATTTTATATTAAAAACTCCATCAAAATCAATAACAGTTGAATTTCAAGGAGGAGAACCACTTTTTAAATGGAACCTTATAAAAAAAGGAGTAGAATATCTAAAAGAAAAAAATCAAATATATAATAAGGACTTAATAATTAGCATAGTTACAAATCTATCATTAATGGATAATGAAAAACTAAAATTCATAATAAAAAATAATATATCAATATGTACATCACTTGATGGACCAAGGGAAGTTCATAACAAGAATAGAATTTATCTAAATGGTTCTTCTTACGATAAAGTAATATACTGGTTTAAAAAAATAAAAAGATTGGTTGAAATATCAAAAAATGGAGAAACAGATTCACTTCCATCAGCATTGATGACAACCACCAAAATGTCTTTAAATTATCCAAAAGAAATAATTGATGAGTATAGGAAACTTGAAATAGGCGGAATATTCTTAAGACCACTCTCACCAATTGGTTATGCAAAAAATGTCTGGAAAGACATCGGATATAGTGCAAATGATTTTATTGATTTTTACAAAAAAAGTATTGATTATATAATTGAAATAAATAAAAAAGGGGAAAAGTTTGTAGAAAGAAACGCGGCCATAAAACTAAAAAAAATATTATTAAATGAAGATCCAAATTTTTTGGACTTAAGATCTCCATGTGGAGCTGTTATTGGGCAATTAGCATATAATTACAATGGAGATATATATACCTGTGATGAAGGAAGGATGGTTGGAGCATTTGGGGATTTTACATTCAAAATAGGAAATGTTTATAAATCAAAATATAAAGATATTCTTTTTTCTCCAAAAGCAGTAAAATGCATATATTCATCCATAAATGATTTAAATCCAAAGTGCATAAGATGTAATTTTAAACCATATTGTGGACTATGCCCTGTATTTAATTATGAAACATCTAAAACATTGTATGGTTCATATAATTCTTTTTACTGGTGTGATATAGAAAAAGGAATATTTGAAGTGATATTTGAAAAAATTAAAAATAAAAAAATAAAAGAAATTTTTCTTGGATGGTTTTATGCCTGATGTATGTGTAATAAACAAGTGCAATAATAAATGTATAATGTGCACAAATCCAGATGAATTTGTTAATTCATCGGTTGAAGGAAACTATGACTTAAAGACGCAAATAAAAAAACTCAGCCTTTATATTAAAGGAATAAAAGTATATGAAGGAAATAAAGAATTTGACAATTACATAAATCTTACAGGAGGAGAACCCACAATACACAAAGATTTTTTTAAACTTATATATTACTTTAGAAAAAATTTACCTCATATCCCAATAACACTTTTAACAAATGCAAGAAAGTTTAAGGATGAAAGATTTACGATAAAATTTTCAAAGATTGCAAAACAACCATTTTCCGTTGCCATAAATTTTCCTTCATCGAAAAAAGAAGTTTTTGAAAACATCACAGGTATAAAAGGAAGTTTTTCTGAAACACTAAATGGTATCAAAAACCTTATGAAATACTTTGATGGAGAAATTGAGTTTAGAATAGTTTTAATAAAGCAAAACTATAGACTTTTAAAAGATACTTTGATATATCTTTGGGAAAAATTTAAAAAACAAAAAAACTGGAGAGTTTCAATAATACATTATGAAATTGAAGGAAAAGCACTTAAAAATCATAAGAAAATTTCAGTAAAACTTTCTCAAACCTCGAAAGAACTTTCACAAATAAAAAAATTGATTCTAAGTTATGATCATGAAATCAGATTATATCATTATCCTCTTTGTGTTGTAGATAAAGAATTAAGAAAATTCTGCTGGATAACACTACCTAAAAAAGAAAGAATATATACTCAAAAATGTAAAAAATGTATTGTTAGAAAAAATTGTCTTGGTCTTATGTTAGAATATTATAAGGTATATGGAGATTATGAACTTAAACCAATTGTTAGGTAAAATACCTGAAATTGTCTCGTTTATTTCTTTACTTTCTTATCTTGCAATTTCATTAAGAATACTTAAAGAAGACAGAGAATTTGGAAAAATAAGAAATAAAGAGATACTTTTAGGAATAAAGATGATATTTTTTCTTCTACTTATACATATTTCAAATACAATTGCAGGATATTTTGGATATAACAATAATTATCTTAACTTAGAATTTTATAAAGCATATATTATAAACTTTGTTTATTCTCTAGTTTTTTCATATATACTTTGGTATGGTGAAATATGGCCTGCTGGAGATTCAAAATATTTTATCTTAAATTTAATGTTTCTTCCTTTAATAAATTTTAGAATTAATGGATTTCCTCACAATCTCTGGATTATTGTTTTAATAAACATATTTATAGTTGCATCAGTAATTTCAATATTTAACTATTTTAAGGAAAACATAATATTGATGAATATGCAAAATGTTAATGCTTTTAATGAAATAAAAAAATTATATTATGAGAAACTAAAAAAAATAGATTTTAAATCATCTGAAATTTATCTTACAATTGTAAGCATACTCTCAATATTTACTTATAAACAAACAATAAACATTTTTATTCAAAATTACATAATAAAGATTTTTCATAGAACTGATATATTCTTTTTTTTATTATTCTTTCTCTGGCCAAAGATTTCATCATTTTTTAAAACAAAATACTGGAAATATATAATAATTTCTTTCTATTCAATTCTCTTTTTAACACTATTTCTAATACCAGATCCTATAAAATACATCAAAACTATATTTAAAATGGCAATTTTAAACACTTTTAAATTTAGCCTTATTCTCTTTATAGCAAAAACAATATTTGAAGATATTCTTGAAAATAGTAACACTTATTATGCATCAAAAGATGAAATAAAAGAAGGAATGGTTCTTCACTCTGAGGAGCTTCAGATAATAAGACAAAATCCAATATTTAACGGTATCTTTGATGATTGTTTCAAAGATGGACTTAATAGCGAACAGGTAAAAGCATTAAAAGATTGGCTTGCAAGACTTCCTAAAGAAAATCCGAAATTAAGATTTGTAAAAACGAAACCATTTGGAATGTATATATTTCTAGGAAGCATTCTTCATCTAATACTAAATAAAAATCTTGTAAAATATTTTCTACGATGAATAATAAAAAGAAAAAGAAACTTGTGATTTTTTTAGGATATAGTTGTAACAATAATTGTATTTTTTGTATAAATGCAGAAAAGAGAAATAAAATTAAAGATAAGTCAAAAGAAGAGGTTTTAAAAGAAATATATCTTGCTGCTAAAAAAGAAAAAATAGATATAATTGAATTTATTGGGGGTGAGTCAACCATAAGAGATGATTTTATTGAAATAATACAGTTTGCCAAAAAACTTAAAATACCAGATATAGTAATTGCAACCAACGGCAGAATGTTTGCAGATATAAGCTTTGCCAAAAAAGCAATAGATGCAGGGCTTTCAACTATAATTTTCTCAATCCATGGTCCAAATGCAAAAATTCATGATTTTTTAACTCAGTCAAAGGGAGCATTTTCTCAGTTAATCAAGGGAATAAAAAATCTTAGAAAAATAGGTTTCAAAAATATAAATGGAAATACCACAATAGTAAAGCAAAATTATAAATATCTTAAAGATATTGCAAATCTTTATGTAAAATATCAAATAAGAAATATTGAGTTTATATTTGTTGATCCAACTTATGGGGGAGCATACATAAATTTTAAAAAGATTGTTCCTAAAATATCTTTAGCATCACCATATATGAAAAAAGCACTTGATATTGGAAATAAAAATGGATATGATCAGTGGAAATTAAGATATGTACCTTTATGTTATTTTACTGACTATCTTAATCAAATAAGCGAATTATGGGAAGCAAAATTATTTCATTCAAAACACTGGGCACCAGATTTTATAAATGAAGATGTGGTTGAAAACAGAAAAAAATACGCAAGAATAAAAACTAAAAGATGTCAGGGATGTAAATTGTATAATATCTGTGAAGGAATATGGAAAGAGTATATAAAACACTATGGTGATAAAGAACTAATACCTGTAAAATGATTGAAAGACTTGTTGTATACCCAACATTTAATTGCAATATGAATTGTAGTTATTGCTTCTATAAAAAAAATTCAAGCAAATATATTTCTGTTGATAAATTTAGAAAGGCACTTAAAAAATTTTTAAAAATATCAAAAAATCCTTCTGTTGTCTTTCTTGGTGGAGAACCACTTATAAATAAAGAGCAGTTAATAAAATTAATAAGGGAAATTAAAAAAGAATCAAATGAGATACCGGTTACTATTTTTACTAATGGAACATTATTAGAAAAAAAAATTATCAAATTTTTTAAGGAAAACAATATAAAAATTGTTGTAAGCATTGATGGACCCCAAAATATAAATGATAAATCAAGAAAATACAAATTTTCATCAAAATCACCTTTTAAAAGTATAATCTCTAAGATAAAAAAATTAAATATAATACAGGAATGTACCATTACCATGGTTATTACAAAATCAAACTTCAAAAAAATTTCTGAAAATATTGAACATTTATACAATCTTGGATTTAGAAGCATTGGATGGAATATTGATTATTTAGATAACTGGCAGAAAAGTGATATTGTTGAACTTGAGAAAGGGATTAAAAAAGTTTTTATAAAATATATGAAAATGCTTAAAGAAGAAAAAGATATCTATGAGATTTCAAATAGATATGAAATAATAGATTTTCTAAACGGAAAAAAAGAAAACAGTTGTAAAAATATAATTTTATATCCAGATGGAAATTTCTATCTTTGTGATAAGGTTATAAATTCAAAAGAACTTCTAATTAAAAATAAAATATTAGAAGAAAGAAAAAAACTTTTTAAAAAGTTTTCTAAAAATTATGTTAATAAATGGCTTTTTTGTCCTTTAGGAATTTATCTACACTTAAAATATGAAAAAAAACTACCTGATAAAACTATTAAAAAAAATTTAAATATAATATATTCTATGATGGATATGATTGAAAAAAACACAATAAGATTTTTCAAAATCTTTTTAAAGTATAGAAGTTTTAGATTAAAACACAAATTATGAAAAAAAATGAGTGTTATGAAATACTTCTAAATTACAAATGCAATCTCAACTGTCTTTTTTGCTCACAAGGGAACTACGATAGAAGAAAAGAACTTACATTTAATGAGATTGCAAGGGAAATATATAAAGCAAAAAAAAATAGCTATTTAAAACTTGGTTTAAGCGGTGGAGAGCCAACTATAAGAGAAGATATAATTGATATAGTAAAATTTGCAAGAAAGATTGGATTTAAGTTTATAAGAATACAAACAAATGGCTTAAAACTTGCGGACTTTGAATTTGCAAAAAAATTAAAGGAAGCAGGATTAACATTTTGTAAATTTTCACTTACATCAACGGATTCAAAAGTGCATGAAAAACTTACAAACAATTCACATACTTTTCAAAAAGTAATAAAAGCAATAAACAATATGAAAAAACTGAAAGTAAGAATAGGTAACAATATTCTTATAACAAAATACAATTATTCTAAGTTAGATAAAATAATCTTAAAAATGCTTGATATGGGAGTTTCAAACTTCGTTATCATATATCCTTTATATACTGGAAATATGTTTAAAAACTACAAAAAACTTGGTGTTCCACTTTACAAATGTACTCCTTATTTTAAAAAAGCATTTGAGATAATGGAAAAAAATAATCTTTCAAATGAAATACTTTTTCTAAATGTTCCACCATGCTTTATTGATAATAGGTATCATTCAAATGTTATAGGTTTCTCAGAGTTTAACACAACTGTTACATCCCCAGATCTTGAACATATAGATCTTGATGAAAATGCAAACTCAAATAAAATAAAAGGAGAGGTATGTAAAAAGTGTATATACAATAAAAAATGCTTAGGAATAGATAGAGAATATATAAAAATATATGGATGGCAAGGTTTTAACGCAGTTAAAATGAATAAAAACAAAAGTAAGGAAAAGATTTATTTAAACGATGATGAAAGATGTCTTTTAGAAATACTTAAGGAAAGAAAAAAAATGAGTGTAAGTGAAATAATAAAAAAATCGAAAAAGATACCTCTGTGTAGAAATTGTGAGGATGCCAACAATATAATAAATGCGGCAACTTCTTTATCATTAAAAAAACTTATAAAAATAGAATTTTTTAAAGGAAAATATTATTTTTCTTTGAAGCAAAATTAAGATTTATCAATTATCTCATTTTTAATTTTTATTTTTTCACCATTTTTAAATATTCTCTCACACCCATATATTCCACCAACACAGGGTTTGTTATATTTTCTTGAAAGTACTGCAATATGAGAAAAATACCCACCACTTGAAGTTATAGCAGCCAAAGCCTTTAATATTCCTTGAGCTAAATAATTATCAAAATAACTTGAAACAATTATATCATTTCTTTTAATTTTTGAAATATCATCATAAGATTTAATAATTCTTATACGACCAGTTGCACTCCCACTTGAAAGAGAAATACCCTTCAAAGGGAAAATACATTTTATTTTTTTTGATGAAGTTTTATTTTTTTTTATCTTATAATTATTACGACCTAAAATAAAATTAACTGCCTCATCAATTGATAAAGAACATGCATATTTCAATTTTTCCTTATCAATAGAGGGAACATAGTTTTTGATTTTGCTGTAGCAAATTTCAGAAACTTCGTTATGTAAAAACTTGAGTTTATTCTTCAAAGCGACAAAATTCTTAAAAAATCTATTCTCAATATTTTGAATTTCAGTCTTATTTGAAATATCAACAAAGTCCATTAAATAATAGTTAATCAACCTTGTATAGAAAAAATTAACTATTGAAATATCAGCATAAAAGTTTTTTAAAAACAAAAGCGTTTCATTAAGATTTTTTATCAATCTTAACTTTATACTTTTATCCTGAATAAACTTAAGAACAATTTTTAAAAACAGAACAGATGCCTTTTTAATATTGGATCTTAGATATAAATCAAGAGAAAAAATATCTGAAAAATTAATAAAAATCTTTTCATCTAATATTTTTATTCTTATTTCCTTTTTAAAACAAACGGATTTTAATATTAATTTTAAAAAATCTATATCAAAATCCATACAATGAAAACTATAATTATATTTATTCTCAAACTCAATCCAAAAATCAAAATCAGGAAGTTTAACATTCCAATCATTAAGTTGTATAAGATAAATAGAATCATTGGAAAGAACAACTTCCCCTGAAAATTTTTTAAGATTAAGTTTATCTGATAGATTGATACATTCTCTATAAAATACTCCAAGATGAGGTAAGTATTTATCAAAAAAAATAAAATCAGAAAAATAGGAATTATTATTTAAAAAAGAAATATAAATTGTATTTTTTTTAGTTAAAAACTCAAGATAAAAAAAATTTTTCTCTAAATCAAAATAAAAATTTCCTTTTATACCATCAACATACTTTTGAACTATAATAGAAAAACTAAAATCTCTACGAATTTTTTTTCTTCCATCAACATACGAAATAAATATCTCTTTAATTGCTTTTTTAAATCCATTGATACCTATAAAAGCTTTTGACTTAAAAAAACCAGGATAGAGATAATCAACATCAGTTGAAGACCTTACAATCAATCTCCTTTTATTTTTTAAGACAAAATTTTTCAAATCATTGTTTTTAATTATAACATTTAAAAAATCATTATTAATTTTGTTATCTTTGATACATTTATTTAGTAAATCATAATCAAGTACAATAAATTCAGGTACATTAAAAAAATCCTTAGCTTTTAAAAGATTTTTTGATTTAAGAGGTTCATTCATAAATTGTTTCAATTATCATATCAAAATCAAGTTTTTTATAATTTGTTATTTTCATTTTTTTAAAATAACAATTTTCAAAAAGAATTAATTTTTCGTTGCAATTCTTAATTTGAAGTTCATCATAAAAACTAAGACACTCATAATTACAGGAGTAGGTTATCTTTCTCTCATAAGGGCAAAACCTGCTTGCAGCAACATATTTAAGAGGAATTCTTAAATAAAGTTTAAAATCCCTTTTTTTAAATTTCTCTACAAAATCAACTTCATTTGTTTCTATTGAGTTTATATGCCATTCGTTTAAAAATTTATTAATGTTTTTTAAATTCATCCTTACAAAATCTATTGAAAGTGGTCTTGAAATTCCCTTTTTGATATTAGGAAATTTATGATCCAAATACTCAAGAAGTCCAAAATCTGTAAGCATTACCTCAACATCTCTAAATTTATAAAGAATTTTTATAAGTTTATCAACAAAATTATCAAAAATTAAATCAGTAAGAATTGGAGTATATATAATAATTTTTTTATTTTTCAAAATTTTTTCTAATTCTTTGTAAATCTCATCAAATAATTTCATAGAAATATTATGACAAAACTCACTTCCGATGCCAATAATATCATATATTTTTACAATCTTTTTTAATTTCTCTACATCATTTACTACTACTGCTTTTTTCATTTTTTCTTTATATTTTTAAGCTTTTGAAAAATTTTATTTCTATACCTTGTATGGAAATCAGATGCTTTTTTAACAAAATTATCTTTATCACTTATTTTAAGAAGATTTATAAGATACTTTATCTCATGAATAACAAAGCGAGCATATATATTATCTGGTCCTCTTCCAATTTTTATTATATTAACTCCCATATTGTAAAAATCATAAAGATTTCTAAAATGCTCTTCAACAGAAAATCTTGGAAGTGAAAAAATTTGACCAACTCTATTCCTAAAACCATCTCTACATATACATTTATCATTAAACTGTTTAAGATAACAAAAACCATTAAAGACAAGACAAAACTCAAGCGCTGTAACAAACATTTCAACATCAACTCCATATTTGTTTTTTATAAGTTTTTCTGCCTCAGAAGGCATAATATGTTCAGGAAGACATATTCTATTTATACCAATTTCAGAATAAAACTTAAGTGCTTTTTCATTAAAACATAAAGCAAGGCTTGATAATATAAGATACTTTTTATGTAAATTTTTATGGATTTCTTTTATAACTTGAACATCTCTTAATATAAAACCATCAAGTTTTACCTTTTTATCAAGATCTTTCAAATAAGAAAATACTTCATTTAAATCAGTATCACTTACCTCATTTATAACAAGATAAAATTTTTTCCCATTATCCTTTGCAATTTTTATAACATCAATTAGTTCTTCAGTGCTTTTGAAATTTTCTCCACCATATAAATGAGATGGGAAAAAAGAAAGTCCTGCGTAGAACTCATCAACACCTTCTTTTAAGAAGTACTCAAACTCTTTTTTATTTCCTATTCCAACCTGTATTTTCATAATTAAATGTAAACTTGCTTAAAATTTCTTTCATCATTTTTTCAATTTTAATAAAAATATCAAAATTTATTTTACCTTTATTAAGAATATACATACAGATACCTGACACGATTTCATTGATAGATACATTATCATATCTCGCCAATCTTTCAAAAAGTTTTAAAATCTCCTTCTTATGATTTTTATAGTCAATAAATCTAACATACTCGCTGTAATAAAAATTCCCATCCGGCATAAGAAACAGATATCTCACATTATTATTTTTTTTCACCGGATTTCTAAAAAAATTTGAAATGGAGTATTTTTTCCCGTTTTTAATATCAGAAAAATACTTTTTAGCTATAGAAAGTATTTTAATTCTTAAATTTTTTAAATCAAAATCATCCCATTTTGCAGTATAATCAATATCAAAGTTTATATTTCTAAATCCAAGTTCAACAAGATAAGAAAGACTTTTTTCAAGATACTTATAATTATTAGACGAAATTACAATGTTCACATTAGAGTACTCAAATAAAGAATATTTTTTAAGTTTATCTGTAACATCTTTATAAACTGACTTTTTACCACATCTATATTTTCTATTCATATCATTTATAGTTTTCTCACCATCAAGCGAAATTATAAGGTTTATAACACCAGATTTAGCAAGTTTTTCAACTGTTTCATTGAGCAATGTTCCATTTGTAAAAACAGATATCTTATTTTGTGGATTTATTTTTTTTAATAACTCAATCATCAAAACAAGTTCTTTTAGAAATATCAGCGGTTCTCCACCATAAAATGTTATATTATAATTTTTTTGTGAATCTATGTTTTTAAAAGCAACTTTGAATTTATCAAATGTAAGGATTTCTTTGTATTTTTGAAGTTTAACAATATTGCAGTATCTGCAGTTAAGATTGCAAACCATCGAGATATCAATATAAAAGTTCTCAGTGATTGAGAACACATCACTGTTTTTCAGAGGTAAGAAGTATTTATCAATTACCGATGAGGACATAATTTAAATAAAAAACACGGTGTTAGATCAAAATTCGATGTCCCTGAAGTAATATCCGTTAGATCAAAAAGATGTCCCCGAAATCTATGCATAAACTTCTAACTCCTCTACTATTATTTTACTATTTTTCTTTTCTC
>Ga0068706_1000612_pt1 | contig 16847 bp, 15 predicted proteins | sample YNPMSBMetaG_FD_65632 | JGI IMG/M metagenome (GOLD analysis project Ga0068706, IMG submission 65632) | Anoxygenic and chlorotrophic microbial mat microbial communities from Yellowstone National Park, USA - YNP MS-B MetaG | ecosystem: Environmental > Aquatic > Thermal springs > Hot (42-90C) >...
GAGCGGAAGGGCGCCTTCGGGCGCCCTTCCTGCTTTCCCGGGAAGCCCGGTTGCGGTTGAGGCGACATCGCATCCGCCTTGCAGCTGAGCGGCCGCGCCGCGCGAGAGAACGCCCCGGCTACGGCCGCGACGGGGCGATGGGCGACTGTCCCCCTCACACGGGCCAAAGGGAAGGCGACCAGCGAATGGTTCGGCGCGCGAGGGCCGCGGTGCCGACCGTCAGGCAGAACGGTCACAACTGTCGCGCGGCCGCAACATGCTTCGGCATTCATGCGTGAGGGGCCGGTGCTCCACGGGGCGGGGAGGTGCACCACCCGGAGGGGTCCGGTATCGTTCCGCACTGAGCCGGGTGGTGGGGGCGGCTCTCGAGGGCCGCGGCTATCCGCAACGTCGTCGCCCACACCCCGAGAACGTGCAAGCCGAGGGAAGGAATAATGAGGCTTCTGAGCGCGTTGCTGGCCGCCTCGTTCATGGTTTTGTTGCCCGCTGCCGCGAACACCCAGTCTACTGGTGCTCACGGGGCGACCCGCACCTCCCTCGTCGTCTTCGACTTCGACAGCGCGGCTCTGACCGACCGCGCCCGCCAGATCATCGCCGAGGCGGCGAATGCGCCGCGGGCGCAGACGACGCGGATCGAGGTCACCGGCCACACCGACACGGTCGGGTCCGCGGCCTACAACCAGGGCCTATCGCTTCGTCGCGCCGAGGCCGTGGCGCGAGAGCTCGAGGCGCGCGGCATTCCGCGCAGCCAGATGGTCATCCGCGGTGTGGGCTTCAGCCAGCCGCTGGTGCCCACGGGGCCGAATGTCCGCGAGCCGCAGAACAACCGCGTGGAGATCGTGCTGCGCTGACGTTGGGACAGCTGGGTCACCGTGGTGATCGGAAGGGTGCCTTCGCGCGCCCCTCTCGTTTCGGGAAGCCGCCCGGGTACGCGCGAAACCATGTCGCCCTCAGGTGGCTCCGGTGAGACGTGCCGAAGGCCAAGGCCGCGGCAGTCACGACGGGTCGATGCCGGAAGGTCGAAGGGCTGGTCGACCAGAGCATACCGGCATGCCACGCTTGGTCGCCCGACCGCTCATCCCCGGTCTTCACCCCGCTCGCTGAGCCGTCTGCGCCTCCTACGCCAAGCCGCCGGCGCGCCCTTTGCCGAGGACGCAGCGCGGGGTCAGCGACGCGGCTGCTGGGCTTGCTGGGAGCGCGCTGGTGTCTGCTCCGCCGCCCGCACCTCGCAGGGCCGAAGATCGAAAGCGAGCGGAAGGCCGGCGCTGGCGGAGGCGGCGACGAGGTCGTTCGAGGACCGAAGTAGCGCCACCTGCTCGAACAGTGGGCCGACGCGCCCACAGAAATTTGCGCCAAGTCGTATCCCTTCCTGGGAGTGCGCGTTGGCGAGAGCAGTGATGTAGGCGTTCAGCGCGCGCTGGCCCCCCTGGGTCCGGTTGAAGTAGCCGGTGAGGTTGCGGTGCGCACCGGCAAGATCCGACTGCCAGCGGGTGACGAAGGCGTTGTAGCGGTCATGCATGCCGCAGGAGAGCGCGCCGACCATCAGATGCGTCTGCAGGGCGCGGAGATGAAATGCCTGCTGCTCACGCGCATTGACGCAGGCTTGGGCGATCGCCGTTCCGGTTCCCGCGAGGCCGAGTGCGGCGATGGTCGCTGTTGCCAGGAGTGCGTGACGCACGTGTGGGCTCCCCTCTCTACAGCCTGCGACTCGGGCGGTGCCTCGCCTTCGCTTGCCACCCAGATATCGGCGAAGCCGAAGCCATGATCAAGCATCCGCGCGCGTGCCGGCCCGGGATCCGGTGATGGGCGGTGCTTGGCCGCCCCAGGCCGGGCGGGCTAGCATTTTCGGATCGGCCGGCGTGCGCGCGGCGCAGTTCGGCACGGCGAGGGCGGCGAAGCAGGGGATGGGCAAGCGGTGAGCGGGCCGAAGCCGCGCACGACCGAGGTCTTCGACGCAGACGGACGACCGCTTCCGCTGCCCGGATACGATCCTGGCGGCTTCTTCTGCGAGCTCACCACCGAGCGACCGGGCGACGGAGGCGCGCTCGCAACCGTGCTTCGGCGCCTGGCCGCGCTTCCTGTGGAGGAGCTGAGGCGTCGCGCGGCATCGGCCGAGCGTGACCTCTTCAATCTCGGCATCACCTTCACCGTGTATTCGGAGGCGACGGCGATCGACCGGATCCTGCCGTTCGACATCGTTCCGCGCGTGTTGACCGCGGGCGAGTGGCGGACGCTCGAGGCAGGCGTGAAGCAGCGCGTGGCGGCGCTGAACCTTTTCCTGCAGGACATCTACAACGGGCAGAAGATCCTCAAGGACGGCGTGGTTCCCGCCGATCTCGTGCACGGAAACCCGAACTACCGCCCGGAGATGCAGGGCTTCCCGGTCCCGTTCGGCAGCTACGTCCACATCTGCGGCATCGACATCGTGCGCGACGAGCACGGGCGTTTCCGCGTGCTCGAGGACAATGCCCGAACGCCCTCGGGCGTCTCCTACGTGATCGAGAACCGGCACGCGATGCTGCGCGCCTTCCCCGATCTGATGCAGGGCATACGCCTCCGGCCGGTCGATGGCTACGGGCTCAGGCTGCAGGAGGCGATGTGCGCGATCGCGCCGCCAGCGGTGGCCGATCCGCAGGTCGTGCTGCTCTCCCCAGGGATCTACAACTCGGCCTTCTTCGAGCACGTCTTCCTCGCGCGCGAGATGGGCGTGCCCTTGGTCGAGGGCGCCGACCTCACGGTCGAGAACGACCGCGTGTTCATGCGCACCACGGCGGGCCTCGCACCCGTGCACACCATCTACCGCCGGATCGACGACACTTTCCTCGACCCGACCGTGTTCCGCCCCGACAGCCTGCTCGGTGTGCCCGGCCTCATCGCCGCCTGGCGCAAGGGCAATGTCGCGCTCGCCAACGCCGTCGGCACGGGGGTGGCCGACGACAAGGCGCTCTACGCCTACATGCCGCGGATCATCCGCTACTACCTCGCCGAGGATCCCGGTGATCGAGAACGTCGAGACGCGGATCTGCCGCGAGCCGGAGGGGCTTGCCGCCACGCTGGCGGAGCTTCCCAACCTCGTCATCAAGCCGGTCGGCGGATCCGGTGGCTATGGCATCACCATCGGCCCGCGCGCGACCCGGGCCGAGCTCGAGGCCTGCCGCGAGAAGCTGCTCGCCAACCCGGCGAACTGGATCAGCCAGCCGATGATCAACCTCTCCGTCGCCCCGACCTTGACGCCGGACGGGCTTCGGCCGCGGCATCTCGACCTCCGCCCCTACGCGATCACCGGCCGTGACACCTGGGTGCTGCCCGGAGGGCTGACCCGGGTAGCGCTCAAGCCCGGAAGCCTCGTCGTCAACTCTTCGCAGGGCGGGGGGTCGAAGGACACCTGGGTGCTGGTGGACGAATGAGATGACCGATACGCTTCGTGCCCCCGCCCAGCCGCTACTCGCCCGCTACGCCGAGAGCCTGTTCTGGATGGCGCGGTATCTCGAGCGCGCCGAGAACCTCGCCCGCGTGCTCGACGTCACCCAGACCTTCGAGGCCTCCGGCCGCCCCGCCCAGGCGTGGGAGAGCGTGGTGCGGATCAACGCCGACGAGGCGGAGTTCGCCCGGCGCTACGGCCAGGCCACGCCCGAGGCGGTGCGGCGCTTCTACCTGCTCGATGCTGACAACCCGACCTCGATCCCGGCCGCGGTGGCCGCAGCGCGGCAGAACGCCCGAATCCTGCGCCCGCTCATCTCCACCGAGATGTGGACCCAGCTCAACGTCTTCCACGGCTGGGTCTCGGCGCTGACCGAGGAGGAGATCGCAGGCGAGGGGCTGTCGCGGCTCTGTTCGCGCCTGAAGGAGAGCGTGCAGCTCAACACCGGAATCACCGAGGGAACATTCTACCGCGACCAGGGCTGGCACTTTCTCCAGCTCGGCCGCGTCATCGAGCGGGCGGACCAGACCACGCGCCTGCTCGACATCAAGTACCATCTCCTTCTGCCCTCGCTCGCCGATGTCGGCTCGGCGCTCGATTTGTCGCAGTGGCACGCGCTATTGCGCGCCGCCGCCGGCTACCACGCCTTCCGGCGGGTGCATCCGCGCGAGCTGACGCCCCGGGCTGTGGCAGATTTCCTGCTTCTCGACGGTGCCTTCCCGCGCTCGGTCCTGCTCTGTGTCCGCCAGGCGGAGTGGGCGCTCGAGCAGTTGCGCTCCCGCTATGGTCTGCGCGGAACCCGCGAGGCGGCCGAGCGCGCGGAGGAGCTCCGCGCCGGCCTCGAGGAGCGCAGCATCGACCGGATCGTCGAGGCCGGGCTGCACGAGTTCCTGGACTGGGTGCAGCGCATGCTGATCGCGATCGCGGGTGCGGTCGGCACGGCCTTCTTCCGCGACTGGCGGCCCGGTGCCGCAAGCCCCGGGTGAGCCAGGCGCTGACGCCCTGGCGGCCCGAGCCAAACCTTCCGAGATGGAGAACCATGCACCGATGGCCGACAGCGACGTGACACGCCCACTCCGCATCCGCACCCGCAGCTGCCCGCTGTGCGGTGCGTCGTCGTCGTCGGACGCGCGGCCGTGGTTCGCCCGCGACGGATGGCGGATCATCTCCTGCCACGCCTGCGGGTTCGCCTATCTGCCGGAGGTGCCGAAACCCGGAAGAGCTGGCTGAGCAGCTGGCCTGGGAGAAGAGCTTCGCTCGCGAAGCCGAGCGCCGCCAGAAGGAGGATGGCCTGCTCGCCTGGCTCGACTCCGCCAGCCGCTGGCGGCTGCACCTTCTGCCGTGAATCGAACCGGTTTCCATCCTCGCACGGCGCGCTCGGCCCGGTGCGGTGCTTGACATCGGCTGTGGCGACGGCAGCCACATGCTCGCCTTGCCATCAGGGTTCCCCCCGTCGGCATCGAGGTCTCGCAGGCCTTGGCCGAGGCCGCTCGCGCGGCCCTCGCGCCGTTGGAGGGAGAGGTGATCTCCGCGCCGGCTGTCACGGCCATGGAACGACTCGGCAGCGGTGTCTTCACCGGCGCGCTCCTGCGGTCCTACCTCGAACACGAGGCGGAGCCCGCCCGGGTGCTGTGCGCCCTGCACCGCACCCTCCTCCCCGGCGGCGTTGCGGTGGTGAAGGTGCCGAACTTTCGGCAGCCTCAATCGTCGAGTCATGGGCAGCCGGTGGTGCGGCATACGCCTGCCGGACCATGTGAACGACTTCACCCCGGCAAGCCTGCGACGGATGGCGGACGCGGCGGGCTTCGACATCGAGGTCTCGCTGCTTCTGTCGCTCCCGACGGACGACAACATGATCGCGGTTCTCACGCGGCGGTAGGACCCTCGCGTCGCGAAGCCGACCGCAGCGGTTGCCGTGGACTGCGGGCCCAACCCCCGAGCCATCCGAGCTGCCGGCACGGCGATAGTTGTGCGGGCGCGCAACGAAGACGCCGCCCCGCCGGGCCAGCGAACCAACGATCAGCCTGGCCGTGCGTGAGCGAACCGGCACGCGCCTGTCCGTTCACGACCGAGGACCCTCACCCGGTGCCGAAGGCACGGTCGCCCGCATCCCCGAGCCCGGGCAGAATGTAGCCCCGGGGATCGAGGCAGCGGTCGAGCGCGGCGATGATCACCCGCGCCTCGGGGTGGGCCGCGGCGAGAGCGCGCACCCCTTCCGGCGCCGCGATCACGGAGCAGACGGTGACATCGCGTGCTCCGGCCGCCTTCAGCCGCGTGACGGCGGCGACCGCCGTTCCGCCCGTCGCAAGCATCGGGTCGAGCACGATCGCGCCACGCTCTTCGAGGTCGGCCGGTGCCTTGAAGTAGTACTCGACCGGCTTGAGCGTGTCGTGGTCGCGCCAGGCGCCGAAATGCGCAACAGGGCTCTCCGGCAGCAGTGTCGCGAAGCCCTCGACGAGGGCGAGGCCCGCGCGCAGAACCGGAACGAGGCAGGGCGGTTTCGCCGCGAGCACCGGCACTGAGGCGGTCTCGAGCGGTGTCGTGACGGAAGCGGTCCGCGTCGGCAGATGCCGTGTCGCTTCGGCCGCGAGCAGAAGGGCCACGCGGAAGAGAGCGGCGCGGAAAGCGGGCGGCGAGGTCTCGGCGCGCCTGAGTGTCGCCACCGAGTCGGCCGCGAGCGGGTGATCGAGGAGCGTCGGTGGCACCTGCCTTTTCTCAGCGGTCGGTCAGCCTGAGCTCGATCCGGCGGTTGCGCGCCAGAGCCGCGGGGCTGTCGCCCAGGTCGAGCGGCTGAAACTCGCCGAAGCCGGTGGCGGCGAGACGGTTCTCGGGAACGCCGAGCAGCGCGAGCAGCCGAACCACCGTGATGGCGCGCGCGGCCGAAAGCTCCCAGTTCGAGGCGAACCGGCCGGTGCCGGTGATCGGCGTGCGGTCAGCATGGCCATCGACGCGCAGGATCCACGGGATGTCGGGGGGGATGTCGCGCGCGATCTCGCGCACCACAGCGGCGATCTGGCGAATCTGCTCCACCCCCTCGGGCTGGAGATCAGCCGAACCGATCGGGAACAGCACCTCCGATTGGAACACGAACCGGTCGCCGACAATCTGGATCCCGGGGCGGTTACCGAGCACCTCGCGCAGCCGGCCGAAGAAGTCGCTGCGGTAGCGCTGCAGCTCCTCCACCCGCGCGGCAAGAGCGAGGTTGAGCCGCTGGCCGAGAGCGGCGATCTGTGCGTCCTTGTCACGCCCCTCCGCCTCGGCGGCTTCGAGAGCGGCGGCGATTCGCGCGATCTGGGCGCGAAGCTCCTCGATCTGGCGGTTGAGGAGGGCCACCTGCGCCCGCGCCGTCTCGCCGAGCCGACGCTCCTCCTCGAGCAGCGCGGCGAGGGCGCGCCTCTGCTGCTCCTCGGTGGTGGCACGCGCCGCCGCCGCCCGCGCCTCGCGCTCGAGCTCGTCGCGCAGCGCCGTGAGCGCCTGGATCTGGCCGGTGAGCCGGGCGATCTCCGAGAGGCGAAGCTCGATGGTCGCGCGGTCGGCCGTCACCTGGCGGTCAAGCGCTGCGATCTCCTCGCGCATGCGGGCGAGCTGCGCCCGCTCCGCCTCGAGCGTGCGGCGCGTCTCGGCGAGTTCGGCCCGGGCATCGGCGAGCTGCCGCTGCGCCTCCGCGGCGGCGCGTGCCGCTTCCGTCGCGGCGCGCTGGCGCTCGGCCGCCTCGCGCGCGGCATCCTGCGCGTCGCGGGCGCGGGCGTCGGCCACCATTTGCACCTGGTCGGCCCGGGTCAGCGCCTCGGCGAGCTCCGCCTCAAGACGCTGCACCCGCGCCGCGGCGGCGTCGGCGCGCGCCCGCGCCTCGGCAAGCTCCGTGGCCAGCCGCGCCCGCTCGGCGAGAGCGGCGGCGCGGTCGGCCCCGGCACGGTCGCGCTGGGCAGAGAGAGAAGCAATCTCGCGGGAGAGCGCATCGCGCTCGGCCGCCATCGCCTCGAGGTCTGAGGCCAGCCGTGCGACCGAGAGCCTCAGCTCCTCCGTCGTGCCGCGCTCGAGCGCGAGCAGGTCTGACAGTTCCGCCACCTGCCGGCTCAGCCGCGCGAGCGCCTGGTCGCGACCCGAGAGGGCCACCGAGAGGAACCCTTGCGCGAGCACGAACACGAGCAGAACGAAGATGATCACCATCAGGAGGGTCGAGAGCGCGTCGACATAGCCCGGCCAGGGCTCGTAGCCGCCGCGTCGCCGACCGCTCGCGAGCCCTGCCATCAGACGCCCTCCCGACCCGCCATCAGCCGCCCCCGTGCTGCGGCCTCATCGCTGATCGTTCTCCGCGAGCGCAGCGATGGTGCGTGCGAGCAGCTTGATCTCGCTCCTCACCTCGGAGGAAAGCTGGTTCCGCCCCTGGATTAACTCCTCGAGCAGGCGCGCCATGTAGAGCTCAAGGTTGCGGATGTGCGCGCGCGTCGCCTCGTCGAGAGCGCCATGCGCCTGCGCATCGGCAAGCCTCGCAAGCACAGGGCGGAGCTCCTGCTGGCCTTCCGCCATGCGCAACAGGATCGCCTGCGAGGCGCGCATCTGGTCGGTGAGCTGACCGAGGCGCTCGGTCAGCCCGATCACCGCCTGGTTCGCCGCCATCCTTCCCTCCTCGCCGCGGGCGAGGATTCGCTGCAGCCCCTCGAGGTTCTCCGCCGTCTGCTCGAGCAGCGCCTGGACATAGACGGGAACCGAGCCCTCGCCCTCGGTGCCGATCGCCCCGGAGGAGAGCCGGGTGGCCTGAGCGAGCCACTCCTCGAGGTCCATGTAGAAGCGGTTCTGCGCCTGGCCGGCGTTGAGGTCGAGGAAGCCGAGCACGAGCGAGGAGGCAAGCCCGAACAGAGAGGCGGAGAACGCCGTGCCCATGCCGCGAAGCGGCGCCTCGAGGCCCGATTTGAGCTGGTTGAACAGGGTCGGCAGGTCGCCCGAGCCGACCGTCATGCCGCCGATCACCTCGGCGATCGCACCGATCGTCTGGATCAGGCCCCAGAACGTGCCGAGCAGGCCGAGGAAGATCAGAAGCCCCACCGTGTAGCGGCTGATCTCGCGCGTCTCGTCGAGCCGGCTTCGGATGCCGTCGAGCAGGCTGCGCATCGCGAGCGCTGACAGGGTGAGGCGATCGCGCTTCTCCGCGATCATCGCCGCCATCGGCGCGAGCAGCCTCGGCTGCCCGAGCCCGGCAAGGCCGGGCCGGTTGCGCCGGAAGGTCTCGAGCCACTCGACCTCGCGCTCGAGCGCGATCACCTGCCGGAAGGTGTAGATCACGCCCGCGAGCAGCACGCCGAGGATCAGCCCGTTGAGAAGCGGGGTGGCGAGGAAGGCCTCGATCAGCGTCCGGTGCAGCACCGCGGCGACCGCGAGCACAACCGCGACGAAGAGAAGCATGCGCAGGACGAAGCGTCGCGGCCGGGTGATCATCGGCCCGCTCCGGCGAGAATGTCGACGCGGTCGGCAGGGCCGTCGCCGGAGCCGAGGCCAAGAGCGCGCACATCGATCCGTGTCGAGCGTATGCCGGCCTCCATCAGCGCCGCGCGCACGGCGAGCGCGCGGGAGAGCGAGGTGCGGCGTGCGCGGGAGGGGTCGGACGGGTCTCCCCCCGCATAGGCGTTGACGGTGATCCGCACCTGGTCGTCCTCCGCGATGCCGCTCGCGAACCGGAGCACCTGCTCGCGCGCCGAGGGGGTGAGCTCCGTCGCCCCGCCCGCGAACTCGAGCCTGAGCGAGCGGGCTGCGGCGGTCGCCGCCGCTACGGGCGTCGCCGCCGCGGGGCGGGCCGGAGGAGCCGCCGCGGGTGCCTGGGCCTGTTGTGGCGCCTGCCGGGCCGGAGCGGCCGCCGACGGAGCCGGTGCCGCAGCCTGTGGGTCCGCCGGGGCAGAGGCCGGGGGTGGCGCGCCGGGAGCCGGAGCGGTCGGTGGGGCTTGGGCCGCACGCAGGGTGGGCGGCAGGAGAGAGGGGGCGAGCGGGCGCGGCGCCTCCTCCTCACGCGGCGGCGCGGCGGCGATCGGCGAAGGCGGCGGAACGCGCACCACGCCGTCCTTGGTCTCCTCCGCTGCCGGGCGTCGGGGCGGCGTGCGCCGGACACTGCGCCTCGGCTCCTGCGCGGCGGGCGGCTCGAACCCGGGGGCCAGAGGCTGGCGCGGCGCAGGCCCGAGCGCATCGAGCACGGAGCGGTCCACCCGCACGCCAGGGTCCTGCGCCGCCGCGCCGAGCGGCGCGAGCGGAAGCCCGAGCCCGAGCAGGAGGCCAGTGAGGCGAGCGAGCCGCGCCATCGTCTCCGCGCGTCAGAGGTGAACGATCCCGTGGCGGGACCTTACGCGATGACGCGCGGGCACACCAACCCGCGCCGCCTGTCTCATCCGCGTACCGCGGCGATCCCGCTCGCCACCACCTCGCGCAGCTTCGGGTGAAGTGCGGGGTTCGCCGCCACGACATCGCCGGAGGCGAGCGGGTCGCCCCCGTCGGGGGCGGTGACGAAGCCGCCCGCCTCGCGCACCAGGATGATCCCCGCCGCGATGTCCCACGGGTTGAGATTGAGTTCCCAGTAGCCGTCGTAGCGGCCCGCCGCCACCCAGGCGAGATCAAGCGCCGCCGCCCCGGCGCGGCGTATGCCCGCGACCTCGGGCATCAGCGCCGTCAGAGTATGCGTGAACTCGCGCTTGTACGGCATCGAGCCGAAGGGGATTCCGGTCGCGAACAGCGCCTCCCGCATCTCCCGCCGTGCCGAGACGCGCAAGCGACGCTCGTTGAGGAAGGCGCCGACCCCCTTCTCCGCCACGAACAGCTCGCCCTGGGCGGGGGAATGCACCACGCCCGCCACGATCTCCGAGGTCTTGCCGAGGCGACGCTCGAGCCCGATCGAGATCGCCCAGTGCGGAATCCCGTGCAGGAAGTTCGTCGTGCCGTCGAGCGGATCGACCAGGAAGCGGAACTTCCAGTCCTCCGGCCCCGAGCTGCCGCGCTCCTCCATCAGGAACGCGTGGTCGGGGCGGCCCTTGGAGAGCTCGGCACGCAGCGTCTCCTCGGCGCGGAGATCGGCTTGGCTCACGAAGTCGGAGGGGCCCTTTACCGACACCTGGAGGTTCTCGACCTCGCCGAAGTCGCGCAAGAGGCGCTTCGCCGCCTTGTGGGCGGCGGCGATCATCACGTTGACGACAGGCGAGAAGCGCGGGACGACCATCGGCGGGCGCGGCCGGGCTCAGCCGCGCGCCCGCTCCACGTAGGTCGCGTCCTCGGTGCGCACCACCACCTTCTCCCCGCTCTCGATGAACGGCGGGACCATGATCCGCACCCCGTTGGCGAGCACCGCCGGCTTATAGGAGGAGGCGGCCGTCTGCCCCTTCACCACCGGGTCGGCCTCGACGACCTCGAGAACCACCGTCTGCGGAAGGTGAACGGCCACCGGGTCGCCGTCGACGAAATCGACCGTGAGCGTCATGCCCTCCTGCAGGAACTGCTTCGCCTCGCCGGCAAGTTCGGAGGAGACCTCGATCTGCTCGAAGGTCTCCTTGTCCATCAGCGTCAGCATCTCACCGGTGGCGAACAGGAAGTCCATCTCCCGTTCCTCGGTCTGCAGACGCTCGACCGTGTCGACCGTGCGCCAGCGCTCGTCCTTCTTCGCACCGGTCTTGAGGTCGCGCATTTCGACCTGAATCACCGCCGCGCCTTTGCCAGGGGTGTTGATGTGGCTCTTGAGGATGGTCCAGCGCCGGCCCTCGTGCTCGATCACGTGGCCCGGGCGCATCTGGTTCGCCTGCATCTTCATGGCAGAGCCGTTTCCGTCGCTTCTGTCGGGGGTCGCGCGGGGCTTTAGCCGCTTTCGCCGGTATCGGCAAGGCGATGGCGCGACCCGTCTGGCGCGGTGAGCAGCCAGCCCTCGCCATCCCGCTCGGCATGGCTCTCGCCCACCGGCACCTTGCCGTGGCCGCCTGCGATGTCGACCACATAGATCGGCAGGGCATGGCCGGGGATGCGCCCGCGCAGGCGCCGCATCAGCGCGCGGCCGCGTGCGAGCGGAACGCGGAACCGCGCCGTGCCGGGCGCGCGGTCGAGGTGGTGCAGATAGGCGGGCTTGACCCGGGCGGCGATCAGCGCGCGGAAGAGCTGCTCAAGCGCCGCCTCGCAGTCGTTGACGCCCCGGAGAAGAACGCTCTGGGAGAGGATCGGCACGCCCGCGGCGCGGATCCTGCCGAGCGCCTCAAGCGCCGCGGGGCTGAGCTCGCGCGCGTGGTTGACGTGCACCATCAGCCACAGCGGCTTCTCGGTCGCGAGCGCTGCGGCGAGGGCCGGTGTGACGAGCGAGGGCTCGGCCACCGGAACGCGGGTGTGGATCCGAAGCGTCTCGAGGTGCGGGATCGCGTCGAGAGCCTGCAGGATCGCCCCGAGCCGTCGTGGCGACAGCATCAGCGGGTCGCCGCCCGTGAGGATCACCTCGCGGATCTGAGGCCGCGCCCGGACATAGGCGTAGGCCGCCTCGAGCTCTGCGTCCGCCAGTACCCCGCCATCGGGGCCGACGCTCTCGCGTCGAAAGCAGAACCGGCAGTAGACGGGGCAGGCGAGCAGCGGCTTGAGAAGCACCCTGTCGGGGTAGCGGTGGACGATCCCTCGAACCGGGCTGTGCCGGTCGTCGCCGATCGGGTCAGGGTGCTCGTCTGGGCGCGTCACCGCTTCGTCGGGATGCGGGACGTATTGCGCGGCGATCGGGTCGGCCGGGTCGTCGCGGTCGATCAGCGACGCGACATGCGGCGTGACGGCGATCGCGTAGCGCTCCGCGACCGCCTCGAGCTTGGGAAGCTCATCGACGCGCACGAGGCCGGCCGAGGCGAGCGCGGCCATGGTCCTCAGCGTCTTGGGTGGCGCGGCGGGAGCGGCGGTGCCGTCGGGCATGGCGCGAGGGTTTAGGCCGGCGCGCCAGAGCGGGCAAGCGTCAGGCCGGCTGCGGCGGCGCCCCGAGCAGGAGCCGCGCGAGCAGCGCAGGCAGCGTGCCGCGCGCGGGCGCCTGGGCGAGCACCGGGTCGTGCGCCTCGGAAAACAGCCGCCTGATCAGCGCCGCGCGCGCGGCATCCGACACCGCCTCGAACCGCAGCCCGAGCCGCGCGCCGCGCACGCCCACGATCGTCGCCTCGAGCGTCGGCACCTTGGAGAGGGCGACCGTCACACGGTCCCCGCGCCGGAACGGGAGCGACGCCCTCGGCTCGACGAGCGCGCCTGTGACGGAGAGGTCGATCAGCGCCGCCTCGAGCCGCTCGCCGTTCACGATGAGTGCGGCCGGTTCGCCGCCCATCGCGAAGCGCTCCTCTGCGCGCCCCGAATGGCGCGGCACCGCAAGCACGATCACGAGCAGAAGCACCACCGCGTTGACGATCGACCATCCCGCCACCACGGGGATCAAGGCCATCCGCTCGACGATCCTGACCTCGAGCGCGGTGTTGAGCACGAGGCCCGCGAGCGTGGCGGCGATCACGGCGAAGGCCGTTCCGACCACCAGCCGGTCCGCCACGCGGGAAGCGGCGTCACGCCCCTTCGGCGTGACCCGGAACGCGTGCCCGTAGGGCCGGAACAGCGTAACGAGCACGGCCGGCAGAAGCCGCACCGCGGAGAAGGCCGAGAGCACCACCGCGGCGAGCGGGTGGTAGGCGCCTCGGGAGAGGAGCTGCAGCCCGCCCATGTAGGCCAGCACGACAGGGATCTGGTAGGCGAGCACCTCGGGCACGCCGACATTGGCGATCGGCACGAGGCCCGTGAGCATGAACACCACCGGCGCGACCAGCGAGAAGCTCTGCACGAGGCTCCCGGAGAGCCAGTGCGTGGGCAGAAAGAACAGCCGCTGCAGAAGGGTGAGCCCCGGGCCGAGCGGCCCTGCGCGCAGGTAGAGGATCTGGATCGCGCCGCGGGCCCAGCGGGCGCGCTGCACGAAGAAGGCATCGGTCGATTCCGGGGCGAGGCCGAGCGCGAGGGTCTCGTTCAGGTAGCGCGTGACGTAGCCCTTCCGAAGCATCACGAGGGTAAGCAGCATGTCCTCGGTGATCGAGCCGGTTGGGAGTTTTCCGCCCACCGCGTCGAGAGCAGCGCGGCGGATGATCCCGTTCGAGCCGCAGCAGAACGCGACGTCCCAGGCGTCGCGCGCCGGCATGATCACGTCGAAGAAGAGCCTCTGATCGTCGGGCAGGACGCGCTGCAGAGCGAGGTTCTGCTGCATCGGGTCGGGGTTGAAGAACCGATGCGGGGCCTGGACGATGCCGACCCGGGGGTCGTCGAAGAACCCCATGGTGCGGCGGAGGAAATTGGCGCGGGGCGCGAAATCGGCATCGAGCACGAGCACGAAGGGCGCATCGGTGCGCGCGAGCGCGGCGTTGATGTTGCCCGCCTTCGCCCCCTTGTTGTCCGGCCGCGTGAGGTAGCCAACACCGCGCGCCGCGCACCAGGCGCGCAGCCAGTCGCGCCGGCCGTCATCGAGCACCCAGACGCGCAAGCAGGGCCAATCGAGCGCCATCGCCGCGACGATGGTGCGTTCGAGCACCTCGATCGGCTCGTTGTAGGTCGGGATGAACACATCGACCGCCGGAAGCGCCGAGGGGTCGAGCGAAGCGAGCCGTGCCTCGTGCCGGTCGGCCTCGGCCGAGTTGTCGCGCCGCCGGGACAGGAGAAGCATAAGGATCATGCCGTCGGCGAAGGCGAGCAGCTCGACGCCGAGGAAGGCGAGGATGAACACCCTGTCGGCCGGGCCGAGGCCGGGCCCAGAGAGCGTGCTCGCAAAGCGCCAGGAGAGGTAGTAGGCGACGATCACGGCGACCATTGTCGGCACGATCGCGCGGGCGAGCCGCTCGTCATCAGCGCCTCTCAGAAGCAGAAGGAGCCCCGCGACCGCGAACAGCGGCCAGAGCGCCTCGCTCGGGATGTCGAGCAGCATCCGCCTGGCCGGCCTGGGTCAGGGAGCGGCGCGGGCGGCGAGCCGCTGCGCGAGGAGGTCGACCGCCCAGTCGGCCGTCTTGCGCAGGCGCAGGGCCAGGGCGCCGAGCCGATCGGCCAGTTCGGCGACGGGGCCGGAGGCGGCTGGGAAGCTCACCTCGGCGAGGCGGCCGATGCCGCAGAACCCGCCCTCCGCCTCGCGCGCGATCCGGGCGGCGGCGTCAGCGGGCAGCACCACCTCGACGGTGAGCTGGCCGCGGTCCTCGACCGGGCGGTCGGCGGCGAGAAGGGCGGCGCGGTTGCGCGCCCCCGCACCACGGATCGAGCGGATCGTGCCCTCGAGCTCGGGGCCGCCGCGCAGCCGAACCTGCGCGACCTGCCCAGGCAGGAGCGCGCTGTAGGCGAGATCGGGCAGGGAGACCTCGACGAACAGCCGGTCGCAGCGAACGAGGTCGAGCAAAGCCTCGCCCGGCTTGACCGGGGCGCCGGGGGTGGCGCGACGCTCCCACACGAGGAGATCGGCGGGCGGAGAGACGTCGTAGCGCGCGCGGGTCCGCTGCGCCTCCTCCTCGGCGGCGAGCGCCGCAGCAAGCGCCGGCTCGCGCGCCACAGCCTCGGCCAGACGGTCGGCAATGAGCCGCCGCTCGAAGAGAAGACGCTCGCGCTGCTGCACCGTGTAGGGAACGTCGTTCTGGCCGTCGCGCAGGTGCAGCCCGGCTTCGGCCGCGCGGAGCTCGACCTCGAGCCGCGCGATCCGCGCCGCGAGCGCCTCGGCCGCGGCGTCTGCGCGGCGAAGCGCCGACTCGGCGGCCTCGACGCGCACGGCAGCGACGTGACGTTGCGCGTAGAGGGTGCGCACATAGTCAAGCTCGGCGCTTGCCTGGTTGACGACGGCGAGAGCGCCCGCGTGCTCCGCCCGCGCCTCGGCGAGTTCCGCGGCAAGACGCGCGCGCGCCGCCTCGGTGTGGACGCGGGCACGCTCGGCGAGCGCTCGGTCCTGCGCCTCGAGCTCGGCAAGCGCGCGCCGCGCCTCCTCCGCCTGGGCGCGGACAAGAGCGAGGTCATGCGCGAGACGATGCAACTCCCGATCCTCGGCGACGAGGCGCCGGACGAGCGGCGTCGCCACGCCGGCGGCAAGCACCGTGCCGGGCCCCGGCAGGCGCTCGTCGGCGAGCCCGTCGATCGGCGAGACGATCCGCACCACCTCGCTGTTGACGACGGCGTCGGTCGAGATCCGGTTGGTGAGGTGGGGTGCGAACGCATAGCCGGCCGCGCCGAGCAGCCCGGCACCGAGCAGGATTCGGCTGAAACGTCGGGTCAGCATGGCCTCGCCCTTTTCGTCGCGAGACCAAGTTTCGGCCGAGAGGGGTTAATCGGGCGTTGACGTCGGCCCCCTCGCCCCGCTTCCTCGGGCCCATGTCCCCCCCCTGGGCTCCCGAGCGTCTCGCCGCGCGCCTGCCGTTTCTGCGCCGGCGCGCGCGGCTTGTGGCTGAGATCCGCGCCGTCCTCGCCGGGCGTGGCTACACCGAGGTGGAAACGCCCATCCTCCAGGCCTGCCCAGGGATGGAGCCCAATCTCGACCCGTTCGTGACGCGCTACTCGGCCAAAGTCGGCTGCGAGCAGCGCACGCTCTATCTCCAGTTCAGCCCCGAATTCGCGATGAAGAAGCTGCTCGCCGGCGGGGCGGGCCCGATCTTCCAATTTGCGCGGGTGTTCCGAAACGGCGAGGCGGGGCCGAACCACCAGCCGGAGTTCACCCTGCTCGAATGGTATCGACCCGGCCTTTCCCTTGCCGGGCTGATGGACGAAACCGAGGCGCTGATCCGAACGGTCGTGCCCGAAGGCCTGCGCACGAAGCACCTCTCGGTGCCGACCGACGTGCCCTTCGAACGGATCACGGTCGCCGAGGCCTTCCTGCGGCACTGCGACGGGCTCGACCTCCTCGCCACCGCCCCCGACCCGCTCGCCCCCGAGGTCTCCCTCCTCGCCGAGGCGGCGTCGCGCATCGGCGTCCGGCACCGCGCGGGCGAGACCTGGCAGGACCTGTTCTTCCGCCTGCTGCTCGAGCGTGTGGAGCCAGCGATCGGGCGCGACCGGCCGACCTTCCTGACGCATTGGCCGGCCTCCGAGGCGGCGCTCGCGCGGCGCGACCCCGCCGATCCGCGCGTGGCACTCCGCTTCGAGCTGTTCGCCGCCGGGCTTGAGCTCGCCAACGCCTACGAGGAGCTGACGGATGCGGCCGAGCAGCGCGCCCGCTTCGCGGCCTGGGCGGAGGAGCGGCGCCGGCTCACGGGCGAAGTCCGGGCCGTGGACGAGGACTTCCTCAACGCGCTGGAGCACGGGCTTCCCCCCTGTTCCGGCATCGCGCTCGGGATCGACCGCCTCGCGATGCTCGCGTCAGGGGCGGCGCGGATCGAGGACGTTCTCTGGCTTCCGGCGGTCTAGAGCACCCTGGCAACCGGCGTCGTCGCCTCCTTTTGTCGGTGCGCGCGTCTTGACGGCT
>Ga0068706_1000625_pt1 | contig 16669 bp, 15 predicted proteins | sample YNPMSBMetaG_FD_65632 | JGI IMG/M metagenome (GOLD analysis project Ga0068706, IMG submission 65632) | Anoxygenic and chlorotrophic microbial mat microbial communities from Yellowstone National Park, USA - YNP MS-B MetaG | ecosystem: Environmental > Aquatic > Thermal springs > Hot (42-90C) >...
TTATTTTTATTATGAAGGTTTTGAGGAAAGACAAAAAAAAGGTGAACCTCAAAAGCAACTTTCCAAAGAATTTGTAAGAGAATGGCTGATGTCTAACGGCTTTCATGGGCAAGAAGGCGCTCAGCCTCCTCTAATGGCTCCCGATTTGGTGGAAGAAGTCTCTGAACGTTACATCCACCTCTATGAAACCTTAACTCATCAAAAATTCATTAAACAAGATTATACCAATATCCATCAAAGAATTCAAGAAAATGCTTTAAAAGGACTAAAAGAAATAGGATTTATCTAATTTCTTTGTAATTTTTTGCTACATCATCACAAAATGTTTAAAATGGCATTTAACTTGATGTGTGCAAATTAAAGTTCTGATTAAATTTGTGAAGTTTTTCCATGAAAGCGGTTTCTATCATTTGGCTTTTTTTATTTTTGTACTTCTGCGATACAAACTCTGTGTTCGCACAGAAAACTTACGAGGAATGGTTAGAATTAGGAAAATATGAATACTATAAAACTTTTCCTTACAACGATTTGAATGAAGCGGAAAAAGCTTTTCAAAAGGCTATTGAACTGAACCCAAAAGGTTATGAAGCGTGGTATCGTCTAGCAATGACCTACCAAAAAAAATATTGCAATCAATTTGAAGATGTTGAAAGTTATAAAAAAATTTATGCACAAGCCATCTCAAACTGTTATTCTAAAACAATTGAACTAGCACCCGAGGAGGTTAATTTAACTGATTTTGAATTTGACCCAACAGGTAATTACACGAATGCTTGGGGGCGGTTAGCTTTAGCTTATTCTATTTTCCACCGCAGTGACTCCGCTCGATGGGCTCTTAGCCAAATGTCAAACAAGTATTTTTTTGATGTACTCACTGAAATGACTCAAAATATGCTCAACGAAGTGGAACCTAACGCAATTCTTTTTGTAAACAGCGAAACCATTTATTACTATCTGCTTCATAATCAACTCATTCTTAAATTTAGACCCGATGTCAAAATTATTTATTTTGAAGGTATGAACGCTGTTTGGTATAATGTGTACCTACAAGATTTATATTTTCCTGAACTCCATATTTCCAAAGATGAAATTGAAAGTAATCAAGAAGCAAGAATTTTAGAAAATTCATTGGTTTTTTCTCATCATCAAATACGCAAATCATTAGAATTTCCGTTTTCTTCAAATACTGTCATTAACCGAGCTAATTGGTTCTTTTACAAGATTTTACAACATAACGCTTTTCGGTATCCGGTTTATGTAACTGCCAGTTTTGATAACGAAATTACCAGAGCAATGAAAAATCATTGGCAAATTACAGGGCTCAATAAAAAATTATTTTTTGAAATTCCTGAAAAACCTTATGAAGAATTGCTAATAAATGCAAAAAAATGGAAATTTGAAATCATAAAATCAAAAAATGGAAATATTTCTAACTATCTTTTAAAAAAATTACAATTTTATCGCTTACCTTTTATTCACTATGCTTACAATCATATAAGCCAAAACAAAGAACTTGTAAAAAATCTAATTGAAGAACTAGAAAAAGTTCTTCCTGAAAGCATTTTGCCGATGCAAAAAGATATTAAAGATTTTTTTCTTCAAATCAAACAAGCCGCATCCAAATGAGAAGATTATTATTTTTTCATGCTCTAATATTTTTTGTTCTTTTTTTAAATTCAAAAGCCAAACTACTACCGCATAGTTTGAATTATTTACATTTTCCAAAGGATTCTATAGGTCAAATCATTGAAAACGGCATTGTTTATATATTATACCGTGTAGAAGCGGGAGAAACTATTTTTCGCATTTCTCAAAAATATGATGTTACAACTTTAGAAATACGAGAAGCCAACGGTTTAGCAGGTTATGATATTGAAGTAGGTCAAATCTTGAAAATCCCCCGAAAAAAAATCATTTTAAATGAAAAAGTGCCCATCAAACATGTAATTTCGCCAGGTGAAAGTTTGTATTCAATATCTAAAAAATACAATGTAAGCATCAAAGATATCATTGATTGGAACCAACTTACTGATTTTACTTTGCCCGAAGGAAAAAGTTTAATTGTAGGCTACAAAAATGAAACTTCTGAAAATGCCTTTGCCAATCCAAATTATGTTTCTGCAATACAAGCAACAGAGGTTAAGCCGAGAGTATCCGAAAAATTAAAAAATCTACCCCCCACAGCCTTCGCTTATCCAAGTTTTGACTTAAAAAAAAATAAAAAGTATTACGAAGTAAGTGAAATTGGAGAAATCGTAGTTTCTAACGATACTTTACTGAACCCAAATAAATTAGTTGCATTACATGATGTCGTTCCTGTCGGAAAATTGATTGAAATTACCCACTTAGTCACGGGAAGATCGGTATTTGTGGAGGTAGTTGGAAAAAAAAGAAATACTAATGTAATCTTAGAAGTCAGTAAAAAAGTACTGGACTACTTAGGCATTCAAAATCAAAATAGCTTCAAAACCACTATTTTATACCGTTGGGAAGAATAATCTTGTTGCTTTTAACCATTTACATTTTGTGTAATTGCACTACTAAAAATCAGAACTTAGGTAAAGAACTTGAATTATTACGAATTCAAACTCTAAAAAATTCTGATGCCTATGATAATATTCAAGAATTTGACCGTACCATAGAACAATGGTATAGCCTACAAGGCAAAAGCCAAGCGGATAGTTTTTTTATGAAAATATCAAAAGATTATCAACTCCATATTCAGCAAGATACTTCAAATTTTAAAACTCGTTTAGTTTTACAAGATAGTCTATTCCTTGAAATTGAAAATCCACTCTTTAAAAATAAAAAAATAGAAATTCCTGTAATCAATTTCAAAGATTTCAACCAAAATATAGAGGTCATTGCTAACCTAAAATATATAAAAAAATTTCAAATCCAAGATTTTAAGCATAAACAAAAAGAAATTATTGGGAAAGTCTTAGTATTAGAACTCAATGAAAATCAATTTACTGAATACATAGAACGTTCTAAGATCTCAGGGATTTTAGGCTTGTTAATCATCATAAAGGATGGAAACTATGTGCCTTGTTATCAATATAAAGGAAATATTAAAATTCCCATTTTAGGTTTATCGCAGGATGATGGTTTTTTTCTTATTGAATCATTAAAAAAATATCCAAAACAATATATTAAAATATACACAAAACAGAAACGCGTTGAAAAAAACGCAAAAATATGGATTTGGAAAAAAAATTTCAATAAAGATAAAAATTTATATGTAATCAGCAAATGGAAATCAAATTCATGTAGCAAAGGCTTATTATCTAGCGTCTTTTCGTCTTTTATTTTATTAGATTTAGCCAAAACTTTTGAACGCTATTCATGGAATTCAAATTACAATTTAGTTTTTATATGGACAGACGCCCCTCAGTGGAATCCCCCATCAAAAAATGATAAAATTTTAGAAATCAGCCCATTAACAGAATTTATCGGTTGGGAGTACCCCCAAAAAGAAAGTAATCACTGGAAAAAAGTAGAAAAAACTTTACTTGCTTATCAATCCAATATCATTTTTAAACCTACGCCCCAAAATTTCTCTAAACCAATTATCCCTGATAATTACCAAAAAATTCTGAATACCGATGCTGAAACCATGGAATGGATCCATCAAGAAATGGTTTTACATTCTCTCGGCATGATAGCTTTAACTATTTTTTTACTTTCTTTGAACTAATCTACCATATAGGGAGGTAGCTCAGCACTGCCTTTGCCGTCTTCTCTTTCGCTCGCCGACAAAGTCAGTGCCGGCTTCGCTACGCTCGCCGCCCTTCCATCCCTCACGCGTACACTAAGCCCTGCTCTTTTATCCCTAAAATTTACCTTCTTTCAATAAACATTGCAACTTCAAAACCCCTGCTACACTTAAAGAATCCGTAATTTCTCCATTCATAACTCTTTCATAAAGCTCCGAAAATGGAATTTTTTGAACCTCTAAAAGTTCCGTTTCCTCGGGCTGGGATTTCGTAAAAGATAAATCTTGGGCTACCCACACATAACCCACTTCATCTGATACCGAATTAGATAAATGCATTTTTAAAATACAATTCCATTTTTGAGCAATAATTCCACATTCTTCTAGCAGTTCTCTTTTTGCAGATTCCAAAATCGGAACTTCTAATTTTCCGCCGCCCTCAGGTATCTCCCAAGAATATTCATTTAGCGGAAAACGATATTGCCCGACAATCCACGTATTTAATTCTTCATCCAAAGGAATTACACCAATAGCTATATGCTTAAAGTGAACGACACCATAAACGCCGTTTCCCCCCTGAGGGTTAATTACTTGATATTCAGTGAGTTCTATCCATGGATTTTCGTAAATTTTTTGAGTACTAAGAATTTTCCATGGATTGTTCATAAAAAATATGTGGTCAGAGGGGGAATCGAACCCCCGACACAAGGATTTTCAGTCCTTTGCTCTACCAACTGAGCTATCTGACCTTGATTGAGAACGCAAAGGTAAATTCTTCGTCTGAAAAATCCAAATTAAGGAACTTATTTTTTTTGTGAATTAGAGTATTTATCTGATAATCAATAGGAAAAAAAACAAGTATAACCAAAGAAAATCTAAAAAATGCCAGAATTTAGCACATAAATCCAGAGAAAAAAGGTTATCTTTATGAAAGTAGTATTTGAATGATTGAATAGTAACCCAAATCAAAAAACCAATTGCTCCCAACATATGAAGCAAGTGCATGCCCGTCAAAATATAAAGAAATGATTCAGAAGGATTACCAACTAAATGTACTTTGATTTGGACAAGTTGCTGCCAACCAATAAATTGGCTAAATGCAAAACATATTCCTAAAACCAAAGTAATAATTAAGTAAAGGCTAATTTTAGAAAATTCATTTTTTTTAGCGGCAGTCCATGCTAAATGGAGAGTAAAAGAACTAAGTAAAATAACAAATGTACTGAGATAAAAAGCAATAGGCAATTCAAAATAGCGCCAATTTCCTTCTGCTCGTCTAACTATGTAAGCACTTGTTAGCCCTGCAAAAATCATCATAACAGATATGATGTATAAATACATCAACATTTTTCCTGCTTTAAGTCGTTTATTATTTTCTGTAAGCATCATATTTTATCAAAATAAAAAGTTATCAAAATCGTTGGCAAATAAAAAAAAGAACCAAACATTAACTGTAAAGCGGCTTGTCTTGTTCTTTTTATCAATAAATTAACCGCTTGAAAGATAAAAATAGTTCCCGTTACGCATGCTAAAATAAGATATAAAAGGCCAACGGCTCCATAAAGATAAGGCAAAATGCTAACTGCTACTAAAAAAACAGTATAAATAACAATTTGGAGTGCAGAATAAAAATCTTTGCCTCCTTTGGAAGGTAGTAAATGAATGCCTGCTTTTTGGTAATCTTCAAAAGCAAGCCATGCAATAGCCCAAAAATGTGGAAATTGCCATAAAAATTGTATACCAAAAATTAACCAAGTTACGGTATCCACTTGATTAGTAGCTGCTACGTAACCAATCATGGGGGGCAATGCCCCGGGAAAAGCTCCCACAAATACCGCAAAACTTGACTTAGTTTTTAATGGTGTATATGCATACACATACATCACCAAAGAAAGCATGGATAAGTTTGCAACCTTAACATTCAAAAAGTAGGAAAGAATTAAATAACCTGAAATAAAAGAAAATGTAGCAAAATATTGAGCTTGTTTGACTGTTAGTTTGCCAAGTGGTAATGGTCTATTTTGAGTTCTGACCATCTTGCTATCTAATGCTATTTCATAGATTTGGTTCATCGCATTGGATGCCATCGTTATTAATAATCCCCCCAAACACAACCAAAATGCTTTGATTACATCCACGGTTGTGCTTCCTATACAAAAGCCCATCAAGGCTGATAGGATTACAAAAGATGTTAATCTGAGCTTCCCGAGTTCTATATAATTTTTAACATTTTCTTGCACTGAATCTTTTGGAATGACTTTTCTCATTAAACCGCAAATATATACGATTTATGTTTTCAATGCAAAAAGTATTAAAAGAGTTCCTGAATCTAATGGTTAATAGTACATGGTAAAAATGAAACAGTTATTTTTTTAATATACTTTCCTGTACTTTTTGATTTTTGGTTATCCAAATTTTTCGGACAATTAGCACAACAATCAATGCTTCAAGAAAGGGTATAGCAATATTGATAAACTTAAATTCAAAATCTTTAATAGTAAATGGAAGTGGATAACATGCAGGTAATAGGTGATTATTGCCAGTAGTAATTAAAATAGCAGGCAAAATGTAATATAAAATAAATAGGTAAGCGATAGATATTCCGATAGCATTTTTTCCTTGTGTAAAATGGTTAATCATAAAAATACCGATATCACGAATGCAAAATAAATTTACTACTATTAGAAAAAATAAAATTTTAAGTGGTATTTCAGGTTCAATTTGATGTAAATCTTGCGAACTGATGGTAAAAAGTATTAACGCTATGAAGGAAGATACTATTTGGATAATCAAAGATACAGACCATAAAGGTACATCATATAAGGCTTTTTCGTAATTATTTTGTTTTAAATGAAAGAATAGCCTACGGAAATTGATAATTTCCATTTTATCCAAAAAAGCTGTGAGAAAGGTAGCGTTATAAGAAAACCATGCAATGCCTGCAAAAAGAAATGTTAGGTATACTTTGAAATCGTAATATTTCTCGGGAAGATTAAAATAAAAGCCACTGATGTAAAAAGGAAGTGCTAATAAAAAGATTGCAAAAAGGTCAGGTTTGTTAAAATAATACATTTCTGTTCTAAAACAACGGTATAATCCCCAAAAAGACCAAATATTCAGAAAAATAAAGAAAAATAAGATGTGGGTTAATAAGGGTAATTTTATAAAAAACCAGTTGATTTGTTTAGTTATAATATTTTCATTAAGCCCGCCATTAACGTACGAACTGTAAATTATTACCGTACCAACTACAATCAAAAAAGAAGATAAACTTAAAAGAATAAATATAGAAATGACCCTTCGTAGTCCAAAAGGCATATCACGAGAAACAATACCTAAAATCATGGCAAAAGAATGAAAAAAGGTTGCAGTTAACACGGCAGTCAAAGCCACTTGAATGGTATACCAAAAAGTATTATCTAATTGAAAACTACTGTATACTAACACAACTAAACAAATGATACCGCCATACCATTGATATATAGTAGAACCAAATAATTTGCCGATAGTCATTTGCAAAGGGGTTAGCGCGGACATGCGTTGCCAATCCCATGTTTTTTCTTGAACTTCATTTGGAATTTCTTCGCCTGCTAAATAAGAGCCAACCATGATGGTGATAATATAAAATAAAATGATGGAGGTCATGTACAATTGTGATGCACTTCCGGTGATGAAAAAAATAAGGATTAATATCACGGGCATTACAATTAATTTGGTTGGGGTTATAGTTTCCCATAAGTTCCTTTGAAGCTCCGGATTCCATTTTATGAGTTTCATCTTCTCTCAAAATATTGAGCAAAAATAATTTTTTTTTATATACATCTTCATGGTTTTAGTAAAAGCCAAACTTCATTTGTTTGTAATTTTCATTCTATTTATCATTAAAAACATTTTTTTATAATTTTAATTTTTTGTGATGTTTAAAAGCAATTTTTTTTAAAGAAAAAATATAAATTTGCAATAATTTTTGCATAACAGTTTTATGAACAGATTGGAGTTTATTACGGAAGTATTTTCGTTATGTGGTTTAGCTTCATTAAAAATACTTCAACCTGAAAGAAGTCAGGAATTAGATTTAAAATTGTCCCATTTAATAGATAAGCAGGAAAATCAACATAAAGATGAGGATTTTTGGTCATGGGTAAGAAATGAATTTCGGATTTCTTCAAATATCATTAACTTAAATAACGGCGGGGTAAGCCCACATCCTAAAATTGTACAAGAAACTATGTTTCGTTATCATGAATACAGTAACGAAGCACCGAGTTATAATATGTGGAAAATTTTAGACCAAAGTAGAGAAGGTCTACGAAAAAAATTAGCCCTTGCATGTGGAGTTTCTGCCGAGGAAATTTGTATCAATCGTAATTCCACGGAAGGATTGAACACGGTTATATTTGGTTTAAATTTGAGACGCGGGGATGAGGTTGTTTTAAGTAAGTATGATTATCCGAATATGATGAATGCATGGAAGCAAAGAGCGAAAAGAGAAGGTATTCAGTTAGTATGGATAGAGAATTTGCCGCAACCATTTACAACAGAAGAAGAAGTTGTGGAGCGCTATGCACGTGCAATTACACCTAAAACGAAGGTTGTTCACATTACGCACATGATTAACTGGACGGGCAACGTCGTACCTGTAAAGAAAATAGCGGATATTGCACACCAAAAAGGTTGCGAAGTGATAGTAGATGCGGCTCATTCTTATTTTCATTTGGATTTTAAAATTCCTGATACCGGTGCAGATTATTTAGCGGTATCTTTACATAAATGGCTTCATGCTCCTTTTGGTTGCGGAATGTTGTACGTCAAAAAAGAAAAAATTCCTTCTGTATGGGCATTATTATCAGCCACAGAGCCGGACGGTACGGATATTCGTAAATTTGAAATGCTCGGAACACGTTCTTTTGCTATAGAAATGGCTATCGGTGCTGCTCTTGATTTCCATTTAGCTATTGGTGCAGAGCGTAAACATAAACGGCTTCAATTTCTCAAAGAATATTGGTACAAAGATACAGCCCAATGGAGCAATGCGGTACGGTATACTTCTGACAATCCCGCATTTTATGGGGCATTAGCCACCATCGGTTTCCAAAATAAAAAAGCAGAAGAATTAGAACAGTTTTTATTTAATAAATATCGTATTCATGTAGTGCCAATTGTTCATGAAGGAGTGAATGGCATACGTGTGACCCCATCGGTATACACTTCTTTAAATGATTTAGATTTACTGAAAGAAGGTCTGGAAGCATTTATGAAAAAATAAAAGTCTATGAAAAGTTTTTGTTGGATTTTAGTTTGGTTTTTATTTTTTGATTATCATTTTACAGTAGGACAAAAGCAAAAGATTCATTCTGAGGCAGTTCCTAAGCCCATCGGTCCTTACAGCCAAGGAATTTATTCTGAACCTTGGATATTCTTGAGCGGGCAAATTGGTATGGATGCACAAGGAAGGATGGATACTTCCATACAGCAGCAAACGGTTCAAGTATTAGAAAATATCAAAAATTTGCTACAAAGTGCAGGCACAGATTTACGAAGCGTGGTCAAAGTTACGATTTATTTGAAAGATTTATCGGATTTTGGGAAAGTTAATGAAATTTATGGGCGTTATTTTGAGGAGCCTTATCCTGCTCGTGAAACCGTAGAAGTGAGTAGATTACCTAAAAATGCTAAAATAGAAATTTCTGTGATTGCGAGAAAAAATTAAATGTAAGAATTTAAAAATCTTACTGCAATAAAATATAAAGTTTGAAATTAAATTATAGAATTAACAAAAAAATGTTGTAATTTTTTGACTTGTATAAAGAAAGTTAAAAATTCAAGTCCTAAGTAAATTTTATTTATTTTGTGGTAAAATTTTATTACATACAAAAGTTTTTTTAATTTTGTGTTCAAATATGGATATAGGTTTTTTTGTGATGGCATTTACAGCCATATTTTCGATTGTCAATCCATTGAATGTAGTGCCGTCTTTTATCACTTTATCAGCGAACAAGTCCAATGAATGGCAGATACGAATGAGTTACAAGGCATCTATTAATGTATGCTTAATTTTGTTGGTTTTTGCTTTTTTTGGTAATTCCATAATGAACTTTTTTAATATTACGGTTCATGGGATGCGTATTGCAGGCGGAATTATGATTTGTTTAAATGGTTTTAACATGCTGAAAACAAAATCTTCTGATGATTCTTCTCAAGATGTGAATACTGAGGACAACGAAAAAACAGACATTTCATTTACACCACTTGCGATGCCCATGCTTTCAGGACCTGGTTCCATTTCTTTGGTAATTGGATTATTTTCAAGAACAACAAATATTTCTCAAATCATTTCTTTGGTTGCGGCTATTGCATGTACCGCATTTGCTACTTTTTTAGTCCTTCGTTCTTCTAAGTATTATGCAAAACTTCTTGGCGCAAGCGGAATTACTGCAATGACTAAAATTACAGGTTTTTTGATTTTGAGTATCGGGGTTGAGTTTATTATTAACGGAATACGTGGGGAATTTAATATCTTGAACTAACTTCTTTTTGCGTAAATAAACTTAAACTTAAAGAATAAGAATGTTACTTTTTGAAATTTTTTTCCATTGGTAAGTAAAAAGACTGTAGGAATTTTGTGGTATGAAAATACCGGAAAAATTTTTACAGTTGGTTTGGCATCATCAGTTATTTCATAAAAGTAATTTACAAAGCACTGAAAATAAGCCCATCCAAATTATAAACAAAGGAAAATACAATTTTTCATCATCAGGACCTGACTTTACGGAGGCAGTTATCAATTACGAAGGAATGAAATGGTCTGGAAGTATTGAAATTGAGACGAATTCTAATCATTGGTATTTGCATGAACATGACAGAAATCCAGCATTTAATAATGTGATTTTGTTAGTATGCTATGAACACCATGAAAATAAAATTTTGAACTCTAATGGATTAGAAGTTCCTGTTTTAGTTATCAAGCCTTATATTCTTGCGGATGCAATTGAAAAATTGGAAATTTTAATGCATCAGGAAGTGCCGTGTAAGTTCTTTTTGAAAGATGTACCAAGCTATATACAAAAAGAAACTTTAACACAGCAAGCTATAGCGAGGTTAGAACAAAAGGTAAATTATTTCAAGACGGATGACATTGAGCAATTAAGTTGGAAGATGTTATGGAAAGCCTTTGGTGCCCCCTACCACACGGAAATTTTCGTTGAAATATCCGAAAATATTACGCCAGACGTATTTTTTGCTTGTGATGAACAAGTGGAAAAAGAAGCCTTGACTTTTGGGGGCGCCGGGTTTTTATTCGGCGATTATGCTTGTTCATATTTCAAACAACTCAAAGAAATATGGAATTATTTGAAATCGAAATACAATCTTAAAGAAATCGCTTTACGACCAATAAACTTTAAGACACGTTATCATAGTTACCCGAATGTATTGATGGCACAATTAGTTGCGTGGTTACATGTTCATGGGAATGCTTTATTAAATCCGTCGGAATTTCATTTTGAAAATTTCGGTGAAATTTCTGCTTATTGGAAAAAGCATTTATTTTTTGAAAAACCTTCAAAAGTTCAGGTAAACATAGGAGAACAAAAATTGTTGAAGTTATTGCTGAATTGGTATTATCCTTTTCGTTGGTACTACTGTAAAAGGTATGAACCAGAGGGCGTTACAAATATCATAGATAGTTTTACAAGCACATGTAAGGAAATCAATCATATTATTCAAAAGATGGAGAAATGGGGTTGGAAATTTGAGAACGGAATGGAAACGCAAGGAGCAACGCATTTGTATAAAAATTTTTGTGTAGAAAAAAGATGTTTAGAATGCAATATTGGAAGATGGTTTATTCAAATAAGGAAACAAAGCAAGGAGAGGGAAAATATTGTTAGGAGCAAATAGGATTATGGAAGAGGTAAGAGAGTTGCAAAGCACTGCTTGTGTATGAGCGTCTACACGAGTCGTCACAACAGTTGCTTGAAGAGAAGCGGAATGGGGCGATGAAGGCAGGGGCACAGCCAAAAAATTATAAACATCTCTAAATTCTCTCATGATTTTCTTCGCTACAAAGTGAATAAAATCTTGAAGTCTTAACTTCATTTGATATTAAATTTGCATCAAGAACAATGGATTTATCGTTATTTTTTGAAGATTTATCAGCATGTTACGAGGAAATCGTTCAAAGTGCTCATGCACAATCTCTAAAAAGCGTTATTTGGTCTTATGTGGATACTTTTCCGGATGTTACGCAAGCAAATATTATTCTTATCGGATGCCCCCATTATATGGGACAAGCTGTTTCGGATAAGGAAAATGCTCCTAATGTTATCAGAAAATATTTATATTCCTTAGCAACTCCTGTTGAAAATGCCAAAATCGTAGATTTAGGTAATTTAAAAATTGAGGGTAATTTCTACGAAATTATTTCAAAAGTCCTTGAACATTTACTTAAACTGGATAAAACTGTGATTTTATTAGGAGGAACGCATGATACTGCATACGGGCAATTTTTAGCTTATCAGCATTTAGAGCAATTTATTGAGTACGTTTCAATAGATAGTAAGTTAGATTTGTTGGACGCAGATTTAGGTTTGTCTAATAGGACATTTCATAACCAAATTTTTAGGCATAAGCCTAATTATTTGAAGCATTTTTCAAATATAGGGACACAAATTTATTATGTTAGTGAAGCGGAAAAAAAAGCCATAAAAAGTTTACAGTTTGAGAGTATGAGGCTTTCGGAGCATCGGCAGAATGTAAAAAGGACGGAGCCGTACTTTAGAACTGCAAACATGGTTTCATTGGATTTGAGTGCAGTACGGCAAAGTGATGCGCCAGGGGTATATTCTCCTTCGCCTGCAGGTTTTACTGCTGAGGAAATTTGCCAGATTGCTCGTTTTATTGGAATGGGGTATTATGTTAGTTCTTTCAGTATCAATGAATTAGATGTACAAAATGATGGTCATCATCAGACTTCGCATCTTGCGGCTATGATTTTATGGCATTTTATAGAAGGTTTTTATAATCGTGTAAAAGATGAACCTGCGCCCGATAGGTCTAATTTGCGTTGTTTTATTGCGGATTTAGAAAACAATGTGGTTCCGGATATTATATTTTATAAAAGTGAACGTACGGGGCGTTGGTGGATGGAAGTTCCTTATCCTAATCAAGGGAAAAAATTAAGCCCTAAATTAAGTAAATTGGTTCCTTGTTGTGAGGAGGATTATATAACTGCTATCGGTGGTGATATCCCGGAAAGATGGTGGTTAATGCATTGTAAATTCATGGAAGAACTCGTTTAATTATGCAAACTCCCGAAGGTTGGAACCTTCTATGCCAAAAACTTGAGGAGCGTTTTCAAAAGAAATTAAATTTAGAAGCCATTTTGTTGCTCATTGGCATGCAGGAAATGAATTTTTATAAAAAAGGAATTAAAAAAGAGGTTAAAGTAGATTTAATGCACATCGGGCTATGTAAAATTTTAGAGGGGGAAGGTTATTATGATTGTGTAGGTCATGATGAAGAGGGATGGCCTATTTATGAGTTAAAAAAACCTTTGCCTGACATGTCCTTAGCTTCGCAAATTTATTTTATTCAATCTAAAATGGTAGAATATTTCCAAAAAATCGGGTTTATACCATGAAAATTGCCGGTTTCTCTTTTATTCGTAATGCGGAAATGTATGATTATCCTATCGTGGAAGCGATTCAATCTATTCTGCCGATTTGTGAAAAAGTGTATGTTGCCGTAGGAAAATCTGATGATAATACTTATGAAATTGTACAAAATATTGATAATCAAAAAATTAAGATTATTTCAACAGTTTGGGATGAAGCACTAAGAGAAGGCGGCAAAGTGCTGGCTTCTGAAACCAATAAAGCATTCCAAGCTGTACCTGATGACTATGATTGGTGTTTTTATATTCAAGGAGATGAAGTTTTTCATGAAAACGGTTTAGATGTTATTTGGAATTGTATGCAAAAGGAACTCCATAATAAAATGGTGGAGGGTTTTTTGGTAGATTATTTACATCACTATGGTAGCTATGATTATGTGGCTACGTCAAGAAATTGGTATAGGCGTGAAATTCGTGTTATACGTAATAACAAAAATATTATTTCATGGAAAGATGCCCAAGGTTTTCGTTGGAATAATGGAAAAAAATTAACTGTCAAGCGTTCACGTTGTACAATGCACCACTATGGATGGGTAAAAAGTCCTGAAAAACAATTACTTAAACAAAAAAATTTTAATAAATATTGGCATTCTGATGAATGGATCCAACAACATGTTCCTAATGAAACTTTTGATTATTCAGGTATCGATAAATTAGAACTTTATCGTGGTACGCATCCGAAAGTAATGCAAAGCCGTATTTTGCAAAAAAATTGGAAATTTGAACATGATTTGAGTAAAGACCGTAGAAACTTGAAAACTAAATGTTTAGATTTCATTGAAAAGGTAACGGGTAAGCGTCTTTTTGAGTACAAAAATTACATTTTAATTGAATAAATCTTCCTTCAAATTTTGGGAAGAATGTTTGTATATTTACTTGCCTACATAAAAACATCAGGAGCTACATAAATTTTTTGTACACAAATTTTTCATTATATCTTTAATATTATTTAATTTTGCAGTAGCAAAAAGGGGGTTCTACAGTTCAAGTGGACACTAATAACTTTATCTCATTTCTTTTGAATTCAAATATAACTAAAATTACTTGTTTGTTTTATTTTTTGACAGCATGTAACCATGATAATCATTTTTATCAAAAACCTTTAAAATTTTTAGGTTTTAATTCCGATCACGACACACTTATTATTGAAAAACCTTCTTTTTTTAGCGTGAAAGACAGTAATTCCTTAGCATATCGTTACCAATTTATTGAAGATACTATTTTTGTAACTTCAAATGATACAATTTCTTACGAGATTTATTATGATACTCAAACTCTCTCTGACTATTACTTGAATTGTTTTCAGAATCATGTTTTTAAATATTCCGTGGTAATTAGCCCCGAAATTTTTACTAACAAAATAGATTCAAATTTAATAAATTTAACAAAATTTTCTGAACCTGAAATTTTGCTTTTTTCAAAAAAGTACAAAAAATTATTTGTGTGGTTTAATGTAGGTTTACCAAATCAGGAATCTTTTTTGAAAGGCTTAGTAGGTATCAATGAGAAAGGAATACCTTGGTTTAGAGAATTATCTTCAAATGTTGCTTTTGAAAAATATCAATATTTTTGTTCTAATGATGAAGAAAATGTAATTTTGAGTAACTATGTGATACAATTATCAGACCAAAAAGTAAATAAAATTGAAATGCCGTTTATTTTCTCAGGTTTTTTAAATAGCCAAACTTATTTTCTTATAGATGACCCCGTTCAAGGAGATACCTTTGTTCAAGAAACTATAATTGATGAATGGGGAAATGAAAAAGTAGAATATTACCGCATAGAAAAAAAAGATAGTATTAACAAAAATTTAGTTATTTTTAATTTAAATGGTGATACACTTTACAAATTCCGTTTTGATGGCATCTGTCAAGACAATGGATATAGAAAACTAGTTAGTTTTGCTAAATCTGATTCGCTTAGAATCGCTGTTTTTTATGATTTCCATAGAAAAATTTTACGTGTTTTTGATTTATTAACGCTATCTCAAAAAGCTTTTTCTCTCAAAAATTTAATCTCTGATTACCCCGAAAATTTACCTTACTTAGATTTACCTTCCAATTGTTTAGATAATTCTCACGAATATCATGGCGTAAAAAAATTAAGAATTTTCTTCTCTCATCAAAAACCTCTTTATTACCTTTTTTTGTATGATAAACATTAAATTTCAACTACGAATAACTCGAATGTCTTTTTCTTTTTTAATTTCAGCCATGAAAAACACGAATTGTGGCTATTAAAAAATCCAAACATAAAAATACTCTTTATATAAATTTTTAACCTTTTACCATTTTTCGTGAACTTATTTTTTAATTTAACGTAATTTTGAAGTGTGAAAAAAGCTATATTTTACTTTTATGAAGCACTAAGATTATCATGGCAAGCTATTCGTTCTCACAAATTGAGAACACTTCTTACCATGCTCGGAATTTCAATAGGCATTTTTTCTATCACTATGATTTTTACTTTGGTAAACACCTTACAATACAGTGTAACACTAAATTTAAGTAGTTTAGGAAGCACAATTCTTTATGTACATAACTGGCCATGGAAAGATAATTCAGAAGATTGGTATAAATACTTTAATCGCCCAAAAGTTAGCTTGATGGACTACGAAAAACTGAAAAATGAACTCAAATACGCTGTTGCCATCAATTTTTCTTACATCAAAAACGGTGCTACTGCAAAATACAAAAAAAATACTGCCGAAGGTATTCAAATTATAGGTTGTACTCGTGATTTTGTCTATGTGAACAATTTTGAAATAGAAAAAGGTAGATTTTTATCAGAATTTGAAATCAACGGAGCAAGAAAAAACTGCGTTCTAGGGTATCAAGTAGCTAAAAATTTTTTTGGTACTCTAATCAATCCGATTGGAGAAGAAATTATTTTGCAAGGGAAAAAATTCAAAATTGTGGGAGTGATTGCCCCACAAGGAGATATGAACATTTTCGGTCCGAGCATTGATTTTCAAATCATTATTCCTTATACTACCTTTGCTAATACTTTTGATGTCACAAAAAGAAGCGTGGATAGACTGATAACCGTCAAGGCAGAAAGCCCGGAGAAAGTATATGAAGTTGAAAATCAAATCATTGGCTTGATACGTGCAAAAAGAGGCTTGAAGCCTTCCCAGGAAGATAATTTTTCTGTCAACAAACAAGAAGCTCTGATGGAACAATTTGACCAAATTTTTGGTGCTTTGAATGTCGGCGGTACAATAATTTCTTTATTTTCGTTGTTAGTAGGTGGCTTTGGAATTGCCAACATTATGTTTGTTT
>Ga0068706_1000626_pt1 | contig 16649 bp, 10 predicted proteins | sample YNPMSBMetaG_FD_65632 | JGI IMG/M metagenome (GOLD analysis project Ga0068706, IMG submission 65632) | Anoxygenic and chlorotrophic microbial mat microbial communities from Yellowstone National Park, USA - YNP MS-B MetaG | ecosystem: Environmental > Aquatic > Thermal springs > Hot (42-90C) >...
CTTATCCTGATAAACCCAGTGAAACGATTTATGCTCACAATATTATCATTGCCACAGGCTCTCGCCCCCGAAAACTGCCCGCCATCCCTATTGATGAAAAAATTATTATGACCTCTGACGGTATCCATCATTTAGAAGATTTCCCTGAAAGTTTGGTAATTCTTGGTGCAGGTGTCATAGGCTGTGAATTTGCTACGATTTTTGCTAATTTTGGAAAAACTCAAGTTTTTTTGATTGATAAAGCCGATAGAATATTACCTTTTGAAGATGTGGATGTAGCTCAAATGGTTGCTCACAACTTAGAACATCTTGGGGTACATATCCATAAAAATGCTTCATTGCTTTCTATGGAAATTGAAGACGGTAGAGTAAAATATATTTTAGATTTCAAAGACGGGAAAACTCAAACTTTTTACGCAGAAAAAGCATTAGTTTCGGTGGGAAGAGTTCCCAATTTAGAAGGTTTAGGGCTACAAAACGCAGGTATAAGTTTTAATTCAAAGGGCTATGTTGATACCAAAGACGGTCAATCGGAAGTACCAAACATTTATTTTATTGGGGATACTACGGCAGATATTTGTTTGGTAAATGTAGGAGAATTGGAAGGTAGGCATGTAGTAGAAAAGATTTACGGTAAGGCACAGCCTTTGATTTATGAAAATATTTCAACGATAATGTTTTTGCACCCGGAGGTTGCGGGGGTCGGTATGAATGAAATAGAAGCTCAAAAAAAGGGCATACCTTATCAGGTAGCTACTTATACTTATGATTATATCGGCAGGGCTTTGTGTATGCGTTGCCCGAAAGGATTTTTTAAAATTTTAGTCACTGATGATGAACACAAAAAAATTTTAGGTATGAGAGCTGTCGGAGAACATGCCAGTACTGCTATACAAGGCGTTGCTTTATTGATAGCCCAAAATTTAAGTATTGAAGCTATTGCAGAATTGATACATCCCCATCCTTCCATTATAGAAGGAATTCAAGAATGTGCAAGAATGTTACTCGGAAAGTCAATTATAAAACCTGAATTTTTTTCTAATAGTTTATACTGTTTCAGAATTTATGATGGTCATCGACAAAAAATTTAATTGGTTTATAATTCAAATATTTATTTTAGGATGGGCTCTAGCACAACAAAAACCCAAGTCATTTACTTTAACTAATGAAATGTTAACTCAAATTCAAACAGATATAAAAAAAATTGAAAAAGGATGGCTAAGTAATGATTTTACTGTAAGTATACAAGAAAATTTAGTACATCCTAAAATTTTGGATATGGCAGGCGGAAAAGAAGCTCTGATAGAAAATACCCAACTGCAAATGCAAGAAATGGGAAATTTTTCTATTACAAAATTAACATTTGAACAACCCAAAGATTTTGTGATTTATAAAGAAGTAATTTACGGTATCATTCCTTTTAAAATGGAAATAAGTTTTGATACTAACAAAGTTCATCAAAATTCTTATCTTTTAGTTTTGAGTGAAAATCAAGGAAAAAGTTTTTATTATTTCGATGCAGAAGGATTAAAAAATCCTATTATTGAAAATCTTTTCCCGGATATTAAAAATGCTATTAAATTGCCGCAATAATTTTCCTAACTTCACCAATTCAAGCCTATGCAAAAAAAAGATGATGTTTACGACCTAATTCATTCCATGGATGCTTCTGAAAAGCGCTATTTTAAACGTTATTCTTCTATTCACTCAGATAAAAAAGATAGCGTAAGCATCCAAATTTTTGATGTTTTAGATAAAATGAAATCTTATTCCGAAGAAAAACTGAAATCCTACTTTAAGGACCAAAAAACTGCACAGCATTTGCATGTTTCTAAAAATTATTTACTTAAAAACCTTCTTAGAAGCCTTAGAAGTTACCACCAAAGTTTCTCTAAAGAATCTGAACTCAAAGACATCCTCGTAGAAATTGAAATTTTATCTCAAAAAAAACATTATGCCTTAGCTTACAAAATCTTAACAAAGGCTTATGCTACTGCTTACGAATACGAACTTTTCCTTCAAATTTTAGAAATTTTACAATGGATTTCCCGAATTCAATTTTATGACCCCACTTTGAAATTAGAAGAAATTCAATTCAATGAAAATGAATTATCCGAGATATTAGAAGTTTTTACTTGGGATGCTAAGTTAGAAGCCTCTTTATATCATTGGTTACAATATTTTCAGAATCCCAGTGCTCAACGCCCTCAAATGATAGATTTACCACCTAAACAACATGCAGTATATCGTTTTGTTTCCACTAAAAGTTTGATTTTGTTTATTCAAGCTTTGTATAATCAATTGAATGGTAATTTTTTACAATCTTTTGAAGAACTTAAACAAGCGGAAAAACTTTTCTTAGACAAAAAAGAACTAATCGCAGAAAAACCTACACGTTATTTTTTGTTATTAGCCTTACAAGTAGATACTGCTATTCAATTAAACTATTTCCCAGAAGCCCTTCAAACTATTTTAAACGCAAAAGCAATTTATGATTCCCTCAAAACTCATAAAATCAAAGCTATCAAAGATGATTTTGACGCTAATTTTGTTCATAAATTGATTTTGATTTATAATTCAATAGGTAAATTTGACCAATCCGTTGAGTTTTTTGAGGCTTTTAAAGAAAAAAATCCTACTTACCATTTAATTTTTCCTGAACATGTTTTACTCCATATTTGGATACAGGTTGCTTATGCTTTTTGGGCAGCTGCTCAATATGAAAAGGTACTTCAATATTTAGAATTTATACGTAGTACTTCCTTCGAAAATATTGATTACCATCTACCTTTTATTTTTTGGTTAGACTTGTTAACAAACGTAAAACTTCAAAATACTGATAAAGTCTCCTATAAATTAGATTTATTCATTCAATGGTTAAACCAAAGAATAGGGCATCAAAATTTAATAAACTTCTTAAATGATATTCAACCATGGTTATTTAAAAATGAAAAATCTGCTCTTTTAAAATATCAAAATCAATCATTAAAATTTTTAGAGCTTCAAAATTTTAACCTTCTCTTATGGCTCAATGCAGAAATAAAAGGCGTTTCCATGTTAGAATTCTTACAAAATTAGTAATTCTTATTTTATTTTTTTTACATCATCTTGAGTTAAGCGCCCAATCGGAAGATTCTATTCCTTTGAAAAATATAGACTTTTCTGTTCAGACAAGCTCATTATCCAATGATTTGAAAGTTTTTTATATTCAAAATAAAAATAGTCCCTTAGCTACGATTGAATGGTCTTTGTATCCTGGTACTATTGCTCAAAAACCAGAACAAGAAGGAATGCTCGCTTTATTAGATAAATTTTTTCTTAGACCTACTCAAAAAGATCTTTCCCCTATTCAATTTCAAAATCGTATAGCTAACTTAGGTTTAGTTCATCAATCTGAAATAAATAACGAATCTATTCATTTTCAATGGATTGTTCCAAATCAATACCTTAAAGACGCTTTAATTTTATTACATGATTGTTGGTTTTTTCCCAAATGGATTGATTTAGAGTTTCAACGTGAAAAAATTTTATTAGCCAAACAAATTCAACAATCTGAATTAACTCCTACTTGGTTTTTGTATCGGGAAATATTATCCAAAATTCTGGGGCAAGAAAACATTAGTAGACAAACCATAGCAGCTGATTATTATAATATTCAAAAAATTGATTTACAACAGCTTAGAAATTTTAAAGAAAAATATTTTGCACCTCAAAACACCATTTTATCCATTAGCAGCCAATATAATTTCCAGAATGTACTCCATTGGGCAGATTCTCTTTTTGCAGGTTGGTCTAATCCTAAACTTACTTTTTCGCCTGATAGCATTAAATTTCGTTTGAAACACTCTGCTACGGCATTTTACATTACTTCTGAAAAAACACAAATCCCTATTTTAGCGGTTTCTTTTCCTTTTCAAGATACTTTAAGCTTAAAAAGTTTTCTAATAGCTCATTTACTAACAGAAATTTTTAATTCTAAGTATTCTCAATTTGGTAAATTTTTTTATGAACATGATATAGGTTATCAATTAGTTTGCAATTATAGACCTTCTACCCTCTTTTCTGAACTTCTTTTTTCCATTGCATTAAAAAGAGAAAAAAATGATTACGCTATTGATTTAGTAAGGCATTTTCCGGTTTATGCTTATCATGCAAATTGGCTCAATAAAAGAGATTTGGAGCTTGCTAAATCCAAATTAAAAATGGATTATTTCTTACAAAATGAATCTCCGTGGCAAATTTTACATAAAATGAACCAAACTTACTTTATGTTTAATAACCTTGATTATTTACATTTTTTAGATACTCTCCAAGCAATAGAACTAAATGATTTAGAACAATTTTTCCAAAAATCTATCAATATACCGAACCCCATTGCAGGCTTTCTAATGAATTCTGAAGATATCAAAGGTTCTGAAATTGAAAAAAAATTAAAAGATTTCTGGATTCAACCTTTCGGCCCTATTTATGATTTTGTTGACCCTGAACATACGATTATCCCCGTGGCTCAATATTTTTCAAAAAAAGATAGTTCTTTAAATTCGGATACTACTTCAATCCTGGATACCCTTGCCATTTCTTATTTTAAAAAAATTAGTGAACTTTCCGCAAAAACTATAAATAATTATCTTCAAACTCTGAAAATCAAAAAAATTGTATTTAATCAAATTTTAGTTAAAACTACTGACAAAATATTGTCCTCCTTAATCAGTATCTCAAATTCCAAACCTACCATCACTATTAAAAAAGATTTAATTTATTTTGAATTCAATAGTACTAATATTGATAAACCTTCATTAGCGATTTTAGCCAAACTAGCAAAAGAATTAGTATCAAATCCCAACCTGAAATTAAGACTTACAGGTCATACAGATTCCTCAGGACCCGCTGACTTCAATTTAAAATTATCCTTACAACGAGCTGAGAAAGTTAAGAACTATTTAGTAAATCAATATAAAATTTCACCGGAAAGAATTATTACAAAAGGCTTAGGCGAAACTCAATTAGCATTCCCTGAAAATACATTGGTAAATCGTGCAAAAAATAGACGCGTGGAAGCAGAAATCTTATTAGGTAGTTTTTAACTACTTTTTTTGTTTTTAAATTAAACAAAATAGCTATTTTTGCACTCATGAAATTTAACATGAATCAAAATTGTCGTAAATCTTATTTTTTATCAGTTTTATTATTGATAGTCTGCTTGCCTAGTTGCAATATTTTTAAATCCGGAAAAACTAAAAATGAAAAAATTCAAACTCAAGTTGCTCCGAAAGTGGATACGGTTTACGTAGAAAAAATCATAGAAAAAGAAAAGCCTGAAAAAAAAGAATTCGTACCAACTTGGGCACCCAAGAAATATCAGTTTAATCCTTCGTACACTCGTTATAATGACCTCATTCACACTAAGTTACAAGTTAGTTTTGATTGGGAAAAACAATGGCTTTATGGAAAAGCTAATCTAACCCTCAAACCGTATTTTTATCCAACGGATTCCTTAACCTTAGACGCAAAAGGCTTCCAAATCAACCGTGTGGCTATCGTCCAAAAAAATCAACTCAAAGACCTTAAGTATACTTATGACCGTGAAAAAATTCACATTCAATTAGATAGAACTTACAACCGTAATGAAAACTACGAAATTTTTATAGATTATATTGCTAAACCAAATGAACTCAATACGGAAGGTTCAGAAGCTATTACGGACGCCAAAGGTCTGTATTTTATAAATCCTTTAGGCAAAGAACCTAATAAACCCAAACAAATTTGGACACAAGGAGAAACCGAGTCTTCTTCCTGTTGGTTCCCTACGATTGATAGCCCTAATGAACGCTGTACACAAGAAATTTTAATTACCGTAGACAAAAAATACACTACTCTTTCCAATGGATTGCTGATAAGTTCAAAAGATAATGGCAATGGAACTAGAACAGACCACTGGAAAATGTCTTTACCACATGCCCCTTATTTATTCATGATGGCTATCGGCGAGTTTACCGTGGTTAAAGATAAATGGCGTAATATAGAAGTAAATTATTATGTTGAACCTGAATACGCTAAATATGCTAAGTTAATTTTTGGAAATACTCCTGAAATGTTAGAATTTTTTTCTAAAAAATTAGGTTTTGATTACCCATGGGAAAAATATTCTCAGGTAGTTGTACGAGATTTTGTTTCAGGTGCAATGGAAAATACCACTGCAACTATTCATTATAGCGCCTTAAATCACGATGACCGAGCACATTTAGATAATCCTCACGAAGATATTATAGCTCATGAACTTTTTCATCATTGGTTTGGAGATTTAGTGACTTGTGAATCTTGGGCAAATTTACCTCTTAATGAAAGTTTTGCGACTTACGGTGAATATTTGTGGGCAGAATATAAATACGGAAAATGGGCAGCTGATGAAGGGCTTGAAAATGATTTATCTACTTACTTAGCCGAAGCTACCCAAAAAAGAGAACCCCTCATCCGTTACTACTATAAAGCACGTGAAGATATGTTTGACGCGCATTCTTACCAAAAAGGTTGTAGAGTCCTTCATTTACTAAGAAATACCATAGGGGATGAAGCCTTCTTTGAAGGTCTAAAACTTTACCTCCACAAAAATAAATTTACGGATGTTGAAATTGCAGAGCTTAGAATGGCTTTTGAAGATGTTACCGGGCAAGACTTAATGTGGTTCTTTAATCAATATTTTATGGAACCTGGGCACGCTGAACTAACCATTGACTATTCCTACGATAAAGATACCAAAAAAATTAAAGTTCAAGTGCAACAAAAACAAAATCCTAAATATACCCCCATTTACAAAATTCCTACTAAAATTCAAGTCACTTATCCCAATCAAAAAGTAAACTTTCCTGTAACCATTACAACCGCTGACACTACTTTTGAATTTACTTTAACTCAAGACCCTCTGAATGTTGATTTTGACCCTGACAAAGTTTTAATTACAAAAGCTAAAATTTCAAAAGATAAAAATTTTTGGTTATACCAACTCACCCACGCAGATAATTATAAACAAGTTGTTGAAGCAGATAACTCTCTGAAAATCTACATTGATGAAGATGATGTCAAAGAAGCATATCTAAAACTCTTAGACCACTCTTATGATGGTGTACGAATAATTGCAATAGAAACCCTCGGCTCTTCTGATAAAGTTAATCAACCTAAAATAATTGAAAAATTGATGTACTTAGCACAAAAAGACCCTAAATCTCGTGTGCGAAGTGCTGCAGTGGAATTACTAGGTACTATTGCTACACTTGAAATTCCCCAAGATACCAAAGATAAATGCAAAAATTTATTTGTGCAGAGTCTTAATGATAGTAGTTACGCAGTGATTGCATCCGCTTTAAGCTCTCTTCAAAATCTTGACCCAAATTTGGCACTCCAACAAATTGATAAACTCAAAAATATTCCTTCTCTCAAAGTTCAAACTTCCGTTGCGGATATTTTAATTGACCAAAATAAACCTGAAGCTTTTGATTTCATAGTCAATAATTTCAGCAAAATGGAAGATGGTTTTGAGAAATTTGGGCTACTACAAAAATTTGCAAGCTATTTATCCGAACAAAAAGATGATATTCAAACCAAAGGTATAGATTTTCTTAAAAACATAGCTGAAAACCATGGCACTTGGTGGATAAGATTTGCAAGCATCCGAAGCTTGGCTATCTTTAAAGATAAACCTGGTATGAAAGAGTTTTTTAAAACCTTATACGAAAAAGAAAAAAATTCTCAGGTAAAAAAAATGCTTGAAAGCATCTAAAAATTATGCATAGCATAAACTAATATTATTTTTCAAAGAAATTTGGTTTTAAAAAAATTCTGCATAAATTTGCGGAAACCTTAAAGTTATGCCATACTACAAAAAAATGGGAAACATTCCCAATAAAAGACACATACAATTTAGAGCTCCAAATGGGAATTTATACCACGAAGAGCTGATAAGTAGTGAAGGATTTTCTAATTTGTATTCGCTTGCCTATCATATTTACCCCCCAACAGTCGTAAAATCTATTGGTCAACCGATAGATTATAAACCGAAGATTTTGGAGTATCACAACATGCAACATCGTTCTTACAAAGGTTGGAATGTTGAACCTGAAACGGACTACCTAAAAAGCCGTAAAACAGTTCTCATGAACAACGATATTCAAATTTCATTGGCTGCTCCTACCCAATCCATGCAAAGTTATTTCTTCAAAAATGCACAAGCAGATGAAATTATATTTATTCATAAAGGAAGCGGTACTCTAATGACAGCTTTCGGAAGCATTAAGTTTCAGTATGGAGATTATGTTCATATTCCTCGTGGTACCATTTACCAACTTCAATTTGATACTTCAGATAATAGGCTACTCATCATAGAAAGTTTTAGCCCCGTGGAGTTTCCGAGAAGATATATGAATAAGTTTGGGCAACTTTTGGAGCATAGCCCTTTTTATGAACGAGATATTCACGGACCCGAAGAACTTCATACTTATGACCAAAAAGGTGAATTCTTGATTTACATTAAAAAAGAACATTTTTTGTATCCTTACATTTACGCCAATCATCCTTTTGATTATGTAGGTTGGGACGGTTGTTTTTATCCGTATAAATTTTCTATTCATGATTTTGAGCCTATCACGGGGCGTGTTCATCAGCCACCTCCTGTACATCAAACTTTTGAAGCTCATAATTTTGTGATTTGTTCTTTTGTGCCTCGCTTGTATGATTACCATCCTTTGGCTATACCTGCGCCCTATCACCATTCTAACATTGATTCCGATGAAGTTTTGTATTATGTAGATGGTGATTTTATGAGTAGAAACAACATTGAGAAAGGTCAAATTACACTGCATCCGATGGGCATACCACACGGACCGCATCCTGGTACTATTGAAAGAAGTATTGGAGCCAAGGAAACTCATGAACTTGCCGTTATGATTGACACCTTCAAACCGCTATGGCTCACTGATATTGCCGAACAAATTGAAATCAAAGATTATTTTCAGTCCTGGCTACATTAAAGTAAACTTTTAGACTATCCTAATAGCAATATCACTGAAAAACATGAAGTTTATTTCTTAGTTTTATCTTTTTGGGGCGAATTTTTATTTTGAGTTGAGTTAGAAGTATTGGTTTGTTTTGGGGAGGTTCGCCGTACTTCTTTAACTTCGATTTTGGTAGGCTTTTGTTTTTCTATACTATCTGATTGAGCATTTTGTTGAATAACAGAACTTTTTTCCATAGCATCGTATTCTTTTTGATATTTTTCTAATAAAGTTTGTACTTGTTTTTTAAGTGGTTCATCCTGAACTTGCAACAAACTTTTTAGAGTTTCAATGGCTTGAAAATGTTCTTTTTTTAGCCAGTAAGCTTGGGCTAAATAGTAATACGCTTTGGCTTTCCACTCATTATAACCTGTAAACCGTTCTCTAAAAACTAACGCTTGTGTTCTACATTCGTCGTAATTCTTTTGTTCAAAAGCAATCACTGTTAACAAATACTGAGCTTCGGCTCCTAATGCGTTTGTAACTTCGTTAGATACTTTTTTCAAAATAGGTACTGCAGCTTCAAACTCTTTTAGACCTATTAAAGCTTTGCCCAGTTGAACAGTTGCACGAATTTTAGTGTATTCTGATATATCAGCACTTTTAACTAAATCTTGATACAGTTTTTTGGCTTCATTATGTTTATTCTGAATGAGATACAGTTCGCCTAATCCAAATTTTGCATTGACTTTATCTTGATAATTGGACGAAATGCTATCTAATTGAAGCCATAATTTTTCTGCAACGGCATATTTTTTTTGTTTTTGGTAAATTAAAGCAGAATTTTTGATAGCTTGAGAAGTAAACGGATTGATTTGATGATTTAAAACTTCTTGATAATCTTGAAGGGCTTTCTCATCTTGATTACGTTTTTCGTAGCAATCACCACGCATCAAAAGGGCTTCGTTTCTATTTTTCCCGACGGGGTAAGTTTCAAGGTAAGTAGTTAATTTTTGGATAGCATCCTCGTATTCTTCGGCATAATATTTATCGCGAGCTTGGTTAAAAGTCAAGCTTTCTAAAGCTTTGATAGAATGAGGGTACTTTTGTTGATATTGTTCTTTTAATTTTTGGAGTTCCTCAGGCTCTAAAATAGAAGCTAAGGCATCAAAAGCGGTAGCTACTTGATTTTCATAATGACCGTATTCTAGGATAACCGTTTTAAAATAATGCGTAGCCGTTTTTTCATCTTTGGAGTTGTAACTTGCTATGGCTAAATGCAGATAAGCGTTTGCAATCAGCGGATGCTGAGCATAATCCTGAATAAAAATTTGAGCATATTCTGCACCTTTTTTATAATCCGATAACCAAATAATTAGGATTTCAGATGCTTCATCTAATGCCCTAGGTCTAAAGGAAGAATGGGGATATTTTTGGATGACCTGCTCAAAATTTTCAATAGCTTGGCTATACTTACCTCTACGAGATAAACATAAACCGTTTTGTAAGTAAGCATAATCTTGCGATGGCAATTGCTTATTAAGGATTTGAGTATAGTATTCAGAAGCTTTTTCATACTCTTTTAAGACAAAATGACAGTCCCCGAGCCGTAAGACTACGTCTGTATAAATATCTGTATTTTGTTTAGCATTGAGCCTTTGAAGTGCTTTTTGAAAAGCGGGAATAGCAGCTTGATAATCTTTTCGTTGAAAAATAGACCACCCGTAGCCTGCTAATGCTTGTGCGTAATATTCATGCTCAGCGGAATGATGGCTTTCAATATAATCTTCGTAAGCTTTTTCCGCTTCAATGTATTTAGATTGTTGATATAAAATTTCTGCTACCCAAAATTTTGAACTAAGTGTAAGTTTTTCTTGAACATTGAGGTTTGCGGCTTTTTTAAAGTATAAAATGGCAGAATCTAATTGTTTTTTTTCAGCTAATTGAATACCAAAGTAAAAACAGGTTCGCTGAAAGGATTCTTGAATACGTTTATCTTTTGTAAGTGATTTTTCAAAGAATTGAATAGCCTCTGCAAACTGTCCACTATATAATAGAGCTTCACCAATCAAACCTTTTGCTTCTTCTACATGTTTATGATTTTCAAAATGATGTAAATAAAATTGCAGAGCATCTAACGCTTCTTTGTATTCTTTCAATTGACAGGAAATTTTACCGAATTGAAATAAGGCTTCTGCTTTAATTTCTGAGCTTAAACCTTGCGAAGCTTTTCGAAAAAGTAAACGAGCTTTTTCAAATTGATTGAGAGCTAAAGCAGAAAATGCTGAATAATAAGCACTTAGCTGTGCAGTAGTATCTTCAACATTTAATGTTCTTTCAAAGTAAGCAATAGCTTTTTCGTGATATTGAAGTTTTTGAGCCGCAACACCTGCACGAAAAGCTAAACCTCTGTCATTAGGTTGTAATTCTAGACCTTTTTCTAAGAAAGGTAAGGCTTTTTCATATTGATTTTTATCAAAATAAGCTTTACCGAGCATTGCCGCCATAGCAGGTTGTTGCTCTGGTGCAGGATTAGCTTGAATATATTGTTTCCCTTTCTCTAATAAATCCGGGCTATCTAAAGCTAATAAACAACTCAAAATATAAATGGGCACTTTTAAACGATACGTTTCTGATTTCTCGGATTTTTCAAATAAAGGTAAAGCTTTTTCATAAGCATTCAAACGATAATAGCTAACTGCTTGATAATAAACAGCTTCTTCATATTTCAAGTTATCTTCTTCAATTTGAGCAAAATATTGTGCGGCATTTTGATAATTTTTTCTTTGAAAAGCCATGTAGCCTTTCATAAATAAAACCTCTTGTTTTTCCGCAAAAGGGAACTCATTTTCATCTAAATCTTGAAGATAAGGTTCTAATTTATCAAAATCATGCTTTAAAAATAACAAATGGACGTAACTGTAAAGGAGCAAATTTTTTTTAGGATTGAATGGGTATTTATCAAGAACTTGGAATAACAAATTCTCGGAATCCTCACGAAGTTGATGGTAAGCACAAAGCGCAATTTGGATTTCTGCTTCTTGTTTCTGAAATAAATTTAAGTTTTCAGTTTGTAATGATAATTCGTAATATGCTGATGATGAGCTATATTGATGATTTTCAAATAATTCTTTAGCTTGAAAAAAATATGATTGGGCATTTAACAAATTATAATATCCAAAAACGAATAGCAAGCCCGCAAATCGGCAAATCATAAAACAAAATTACCGCAGTTATGCTAAACTATTTAGGGAATTTATCCAAACTACCGAAAAATTATATTTTATTTTTGTGGATAAACTTATTTAACCGAAAATTCTTATAAAAGATACACCAATCATTCGTGTTCATTTGAGTAATTCGTGACTCAATTAAAACTGCCACAAATGCACAAATTTATTCGTAGAAATTTGTGTTCTTTCGTATTATTCGTGGCTGAAAATAAGATTAAAAAATTGCCACGAATGTACAGATATATTCAGAGAAATTTGTTTTTTGTGGTGGATTAAAATGATTGTTATTAGAAAATCGTTTTAATCGTGGTTTCGGGAAAATCAGGCAAATTCTTCCATGAAGTTTTATATTTGTACACTTTTTGAAGTTCTTTAAGAATTATTTTTTTTTTGGTGACTAATTCAGAAATATCAATCTTTTCTGAGGCATAAAAAATACGTTCTTCTAATTCACACCATTCAATAAAAATATGAGGGTTTTCAATAGCAGGTAAGGAATTAATCCAATTACGAAACTCTTTGGAGGTCAAACTTTGAGGATGGATGGCATGAAAAAAATTCAAGTAATTTTTCCATAATGAATTAAATTCATAAACAGCGGTTTGAGCATCTTTATGATGGAAAGCTCTTTCTAAACGTTTAAGCAAGGTTTTCCATTCTTTTTTTAATTTTAGAAGTTGTATCCATTTATAAACAGGTTTTTTAAAAACAAAAAACAAAATTACGGTAAGAAAAAAAAATCCAAAAATTAACGATAAGATTAAAGCATAATTAGGTTTAACGGGAATATGATGAAGTTCTTTTTCGTAAAGGTACGGGGTTTGGTTATTAAAAGTAAAAACTTTTCTTTGGAAAGGAATTTTTGCGACCTCACTTTTTAAAAAAGTAGTATCCAATTTATAGACACAGGCAAAAGATAACTGTAATTTTTGAATGCTATCAATTTGGAAAGAAAGTAAATAATAAATGACGCTATCCGTAGCATAGTTATCATAAACTTGAGTAGGAAAAATTTTTTTAGATTGAACTTCAAAAGGAAAGAAATCGTGAGCAGTATCAGGAAAAATAATAGAATATCCTACGGGATAATGAACAGAAAAAGCCACAGGCGTTGGATAACCTAAAGCAATAGAATCAGCAAGCCATTGAATACGTGAATATACTTGACAATAAGCTGAATGAATGGTAAAAAGAAAACTCAAAATAAAAAAAATGTACATAAGTTGAAAATGGTTATTGAGGTTTACATTTTTGACCTAACAAAAATAATACTGCCATACGCATCGCTACGCCGTTTTCAACTTGGTTTAAAATGATAGCATGCGGACTGTCCGCTATTTCAGAACTTAGTTCTACACCTCGATTGATGGGACCAGGATGAAGAATAACAATATTTTTATTTAAGGTTTTAAATTTAGGAAGGTCTAAGCCATATAAATAAGCATATTCACGAAGAGAAGGAATAAACTTGATATTTTGTCTTTCTAGTTGGATACGCAAGAAATTAGCTGCGTCGCACCATAGGAGAGTTTCCAACAAGTTATAGGATACCTTAACACCTAATTGATGAATATGATTAGGGATAAGAGTAGGAGGACCACAGACAGTGATTTCAGCGCCCATTTTTTTCAATAAATAAATATTAGAACGAGCAACACGTGAATGTAAAATATCACCAATAATTGCTACTTTTAAACCTTTCAAATAACCAAATTTTTCTTGTAAAGAGAAGGCATCTAAAAGAGCCTGAGTGGGATGTTCGTGCGTGCCGTCCCCCGCGTTAATAATAGGAACTTGCACGTGCTGTGATAAATAATGCGGAGCACCGTTTTGTTCATGGCGTATGACAATCATATCTACTTTCATAGCCAAAATGTTGTTTACAGTATCTAACAAAGTTTCTCCTTTCTTTACGCTAGAACCAGATGCACTAAAATTGATAGTATCAGCGGATAATCTTTTTTCTGCTAATTCAAAAGAAATACGCGTACGTGTAGAGTTCTCAAAAAATAAGTTAGCTACGCAAACATCTCTTAAAGCGGGAACCTTTTTATTTGGTCTTTGTAATACTTCTTTGAAGGTTTTAGCTGTATGTAATAAAGTCAGAATATCTTGCTCAGGGAGCGTTCGTATGTCTAATAAATGATTTACACTTAAAACAGGTTCAGAATTTTTATTCATATTGAGCTAACCAAACTTGATAATTTTCACAATCTAAATTTACTCTTTGCTGTGCAGTAGTTTCTATTGTTTTACCGATATATTGAGCTTCAATAGGTAATTGGCGGAAGCCTTTTCTATCAATCAATACCAGTAACTGAACGGAAGAAGGTCTGCCGTAAGCAAGCATCGCATCCAATGCAGCCCTGACAGTTCTACCAGTATATAAAACATCATCTACTAAAATAGTAGGCTTTTGTTCTAATGAAAAAGGAATGTGGGTTGTATTCGGCTTGAGTAAGGCACCGGATTTTCTGTAATCATCACGGTAAAAAGTAATATCTAAATCCCCAAAATACAAAACTGCATGAGATAAATGATGGTTTAACAAAGGCTTGAGTAAACGTAATAGCTCTGAACCACTTTTTTGAATACCAAGTAAACAGAGCTCAGTAGTATTTCTGTGGTTATCAGCTATTTGATAAACTAAATGTTCTAAAATTTTTACAAGCTCAGGGCGGTCAATCAGCAATTGTTGGGCTTTCATACTGCAAAAATAACTAACAAATGCGCTTCCTGATTCTACTGTAATTCTGTAACAATAGAAAAATTTTCAAAATTAAATTTTTGGGGGTTTAAAGCAAATTAAATTTGTAATATTGCATAGCCTTAAACTCAATGATAATGGAAAATTTGTTTGAACATGCAAAACAGGTGATTGAAGCAGGAATTGCTCAATTAGGTTTGAATTTAGAAGAATGTAGAGGAAGAAATCCTTATGAATGGATACTTACAAGAGGTTCTGCGAAAATTTACGTAATTGTTAAAAGTAATGATGAAGGAGTTTTGATTGTCATTCTCTCTCCTATTATGTTATTACCTGAAAATAATCAAAAAGAATTAGCCTTAGAACTTTTAAGATTAAACCATCTTTTTGTAGGAGTTTCTTTTACACTGTATGAAAATGTTATTTGCGCTGCTTCCCTGCGATACGTAGAAGGCTTAGATGTAAAAGAATTTTTGGATTTATTGAATTTTCAAAGTTCTGTTGCAGACCATTTTGATGATATTTTGATTGAAAAGTATCAAGGTATCAAAGTAACTGATATTAGCTAAACCATTTTTACAAAAGAAAAAAGCTGCCTCTTGAAAAAGACAGCCTTTAACCATAAATTTTGAATATTAAAAGTTATTTTTGAGCAAATTCTAATTGGCTCATTTTGAAAACTTCTTTTCTTTGACGTTTAGGAAGTTTCAAATCTTTAATTAACGGAAATTTAGCTTTGATTTTGTTAAAAATATCTAAGTGGTTTTGGTTGCGTAGTTCTTTGTTATTAGGTAACATATAAGCAAAAAACATCCAAGAAGGTAAACAATCTATAATATGTTCAGCGTGGCGCCAGTTATCAGTTAATTGTCCACCTGCATCTAAACGGGATTTAGGTAAAGACATCCACATTTCGGGGGTCATACGTTGGATTTGTCTTGCCATTAAAGCGATTTGTGGAACTTGATTACAATTGATGAAAGTACCGGTTTGTTCGGTATAGGTGGCAGCAGGCAACAAGTAAGTAAATTGCTCGTAACCTTTGACGTAGTTGTAACTATGAACAATAAATATTTTTTGTTGAGCATATTTAGCAAGTGCTTCTGCCACTTTATCATCTTCCATGATATAAACTACTTCTGTACCTGCTTTGTGAATTTTATCTGATAATTCATCAAGAGAAACCGCTTTGAAATCGACTAATTCTGCGCCCTTAGCATTGGGAGTAACATCATTTTTCTTTAAAAAGTTATCACCGAAGGTAACATCTGTGTGTTTAACATAAAAAACATCATTTACACCGAAAGCAGCAGCAAATTGTTTAAAGGCGTATTGATTTTCTAAGGAAGCGAAGGCAGAGCCAATAAATAAAATTTTTCCTTTGTGTTGAGTAAGTAAATCTTTTATACCGTGGAGGGCTTCATCAAGAGTAACAGGAGTATCTCCTTTAGCTTTGGCACCAGAAACACGGTTTTCATTTAGCCATTTAATATTTAATCTACCTTCATCACACATCCAATATTGATTGACTTGCAAATTTTCGCGGGGTGTTAATCTCATTACTTGGTTATCACGGACCCAAATATCTATTGAGCAATTATTAGCACAAGAGGTACAGATGGTAGGAGTATAATTCATTTCCCAAACACGTGCTTTAAAACGAAAAGCTTCGGAAGTTAATGCACCAACAGGGCAAATATCAATCACGTTCATGGAATAAGGGTC
>Ga0068706_1000636_pt1 | contig 16423 bp, 29 predicted proteins | sample YNPMSBMetaG_FD_65632 | JGI IMG/M metagenome (GOLD analysis project Ga0068706, IMG submission 65632) | Anoxygenic and chlorotrophic microbial mat microbial communities from Yellowstone National Park, USA - YNP MS-B MetaG | ecosystem: Environmental > Aquatic > Thermal springs > Hot (42-90C) >...
GTTGCTGGTTCAACGAAAAAGCCTTGGAAACAAAAAGGTACAGGTAGAGCAAGAGCCGGTCATAAAAGAAGTCCATTGTGGAGACATGGTGGCACGGTATTTGGTCCTCAACCACGAGATTATTCACAAAAATTAAATGAAAAAGTAAAGCAATTGGCAAGACGTTCTGCTTTATCTGCTAAACTTAAAGATAATTCTATTTTAGTTTTGCAAAACTTTACGATGAATTCCCCCAAAACAAAGACAATTTATCAAATTTTGAAGAATTTGGGCATTCAAGATGAGCGAGTGCTTTTTGTCTTAAACAATCAGGATAGTAAAGATAATATTTATTTATCGGGAAGAAATATTCCTAATTTGGAATTAAATAGAGTTTATGATTTGAATACCTATCAGATTGTGAAATCTGATAAGTTGCTGATTTTGGAATCCGCTGTAGAATATATAAATCAAAAGTTTTAATAAGATGAAGACAATCATAAAAGCACCGATATTTACTGAGGCAACAGTTAAATTAAATGAAAAAAATAAGCAAAAGCAATATGTATTTGAAGTACATGTTGATGCAACGAAGCCACAGATAAAAGACTTAATAGAGAAGATGTATGATGTAAACGTTGTATCAGTACGAACACTGTTATTGATGGGGAAAAGAAAAGTTAGATATACAAAAACTGGAATAATTGAGGGGAGAAAAAATCATAGAAAGAAAGCTTATGTTACCCTGAAAGAAGGACAGGAGATTAATTTTTTTGAAAATGCTTAATAATTAAGAGAGATGGGAATTAAAAAGTTAAAACCAGTTACAGCAGGTACAAGATTTAAATCAGTCATAGATTTTAAAAGTGAAATCACAAAATCTAAGCCTGAGAAATCCTTGTTAGCACCATTAAAGAAAACCGGTGGAAGGAATAATCAAGGAAAGATGACCATGCGCCATATTGGAGGCGGTCATAAAAGAAGATATAGGATAATAGACTTCAAGCGAGATAAATTTGACATACCTGCAATCGTAAAAGCTATTGAGTATGATCCTAATAGAACTGCGAATATTGCATTATTAGAATATCAGGATGGTGAAAAAAGATACATTATAGCACCTGATAAGTTACAGGTAGGTCAGACGGTCATATCGGGTCAAGAAGTAGAGCCTGCTGTTGGGAATGCAATGAAATTAAAGAATATTCCATTAGGTACATTAATCCATAATGTAGAGATGGTACCTGGGCGTGGAGGACAGATTGCAAAATCAGCAGGTTGCTACGCACAATTAACAGGGAAAGAAGGTAAATATGTAGTATTACGGATGCCTTCGGGGGAGATTAGAAAAGTATTAGCAGAGTGTATGGCAACAGTAGGAACAGTAGGAAATGCTGACCATTTTAATGTAGTAATAGGAAAAGCGGGAAGAAAACGTTGGTTAGGTAGAAGACCACGGGTAAGAGGTGTTGCGATGAACCCCGTAGATCACCCGATGGGAGGAGGTGAAGGTAAAGCATCAGGAGGTCATCCACGTTCTCGTAAGGGTATTCCTGCAAAAGGATATAAAACACGAGATAAAAATAAAAAGTCAAATGCATTGATTATATCAAGAAGACCTAAATAATTATTAAAGTTATGCCTAGATCATTGAAAAAAGGTCCTTTTGTAGATTTAAATTTGGAGAAAAAGATATTGAAATTAAATGAGACCAACAAAAAAGAGACCATAAAAACATGGGCAAGGAGGTCTATGATAACTCCTGATTTTGTGGGTCACGTAATAGCTGTACATAACGGAAAAACATTTGTTCCGATATTAATTAGTGAGAATATGGTAGGGCATAAGTTAGGTGAGTTTGTTCCTACCCGAATATTTAGAGGTCATGCGGGTCAAAAAGATAAAGGAAAAAAATAATGGAAGCACGCAAGTTGACTAGAAAAGAAAAAATAGCGTTAGATAAAGAAAGTGGCAAGTCCACTAAGCCAATGAAAAAATCAAAAGCAAGGCAACAAAAACGCAAATTAAAAAGAGCAAATGAAATTGGAGCAAGTTTAAGAAATTATCCGAGTTCACCACGAAAGATGCGATATGTTGCGGATATGATAAGAGGCATGAATGTAGAGCAGGCGTTGATACAACTAAAGCTCTGTACAAAATGGGCAGCAGTGCCATTACGAAAACTGTTATTGAGTGCTATAAATAATTGGCAAGAAAAAACGGGGCAACGATTGGATTATAACGATGTATATATAAAAGCTATCACAGTTGATGGTGGTAGAATGTTAAAGAGAGTTCAACCTGCACCTCAGGGAAGAGCTTATATAAAACGAAAAAGATCAAATCACGTCAAAATAATATTAGATTCAAAGGTTTCAATACAGGAGTAATAAAGTGGGACAAAAGACGCATCCAATAGGTTTAAGATTAGGCATTATCAGGGGATGGGAATCCAACTGGTATGGCGGTAAGAATTTTACAGATAAGTTAATTGAGGATATCAAAATTCGAGATTACATAGAGCATAGAATACAAAATGGGGGAATTTCTAAAATAGTTATTGAAAGAACCTTAAAAAGAATCATTATCACCATCCATACGTCAAAACCTGGAATAATCATTGGGAAAGGTGGTTCTGAGGTTGACAAATTGAAAGAGGAAATCAAAAAGATTACTAACAAAGACGTTCAAATTAACATTTATGAAATCAAGCGTCCGGAATTAGATGCTAAGTTGGTAGCCCAAAATATTTGTCAACAGATAGAAGGAAGGGTTTCTTTCAGGAGAGCTATGAAGTCAGCCATACAATCTACCATGAAAATGGGAGCGAAGGGTATAAAAGTGATATGCTCAGGTAGATTAGGAGGGGTAGAGATGGCAAGATCAGAGATGTATAAAGAAGGACAAATTCCTTTACAGACATTAAGAGCTGATATTGATTACTCAATGCAAGAAGCATTGACAATTTATGGTAAGATAGGAGTGAAAGTGTGGATATTCCGCGGGATGATATATCACAAACCTGATTTATCAGCGGATATTTCCATGGCAGGTGCATCTGCTACTTCGTTGAATAACATAAATTCGAAAAGCAATGAGAATAAGTTCCGTAATAATAAAGGGAATGATTTCGTTGGGAAACGTAATAAAAAGAAAAAGAAATAAATAAGGAGGCAAGGTATGTTATTACCAAAAAGAACTAAATATAGAAAAGTACAAAAATCAAGAATAAAAGGCAATGCAACCAGAGGGCATTTAATTTCCTTTGGTTCGTATGCAATCAAATCATTAGATGCGATATGGATAACGAGTCGTCAGATTGAGGCAGCTCGTGTAGCATTAACACGATATTTAAAACGCGAGGGGCAAGTGTGGATAAGAATATTTCCAGATAAGCCCATCACTAAAAAGCCTGCGGAAGTACGTATGGGTAAAGGTAAGGGGTCTCCCGAATATTGGGCAGCTGTTGTAAAACCTGGTACAATACTTTTTGAAGTAGATGGAGTAAGTAAGGAAAGGGCAGCTGAAGCCTTGAGATTAGCATCGCAAAAATTACCTTGTAAAACGCGTTTTGTTATACGTCAAGATTTAATTAAGAATTAAAAAATGGAAATTGAAAAAATTAAAGAGTTAAATATTGAAGAACTAATGGCGGCTATTGTGGAGGAGGAAAATAGATTACAAGCTATCAAGTATAATAATGTAATTTCACGGGTTGAAAATCCTGCAAAGATAAAATATATTAAAAAGACGATAGCAAGGCTAAAAACAGTATTAACGCAAAAATTAAAGCAATCCAACGGATAGAATCATGGAAAATATTGGAACAGAAGTTAAAATAGAAAGAAATAAACGGAAGGAGCGTGTTGGAATTGTATCCAGCAATAAAATGCAAAAAACGATCATTGTATCGGTAAGGAGAAGAATTATGCACCCAATTTATGGGAAATTTTTGGTACGAACAACAAAGTATGCTGTCCATGATGAGCATAATGAGGCGAAGGTAGGAGATATAGTGAGGATCATGGAAACAAGACCATTAAGTAAAACAAAACGTTGGAGATTAGTAGAGATAGTGGAAAGAGCAAAATAGAAATATGATACAACAAGAAACAAGGCTGAATGTAGCGGATAATAGCGGAGCAAAAGAGTTACTATGTATACGGGTATTAGGAGGTTCAGGGAAAAGGTATGGTACCGTTGGTGATGTGATAGTATGTTCTGTCAAATCTGCTGTTCCAAACGGTACCGTAAAAAAAGGTGATGTTGTAAAAGCAGTGATAGTAAGAACTAAAAAAGAAGTAAGAAGGAAAGATGGTTCTTACATACGCTTTGATGATAATGCAGCAGTGGTTATCAATAATGCGGGCGAGCCTAGGGGTACGCGTATATTTGGTCCTGTTGCAAGGGAATTAAGAGAAAAACAATTTACAAGAATTATTACATTAGCACCAGAAGTTTTGTAATTTTGTGGTATGAAAGAAGTTTTAAAAAGCAAGAAGCTACATATCAGAAAAGGTGATTTAGTGAAGGTATTATCAGGAGATGATAAAGGTAAAGTAGCTAGGGTATTAAAAGTATTTCCAAAGACGGGGAAAGCGATTGTGGAGGGGGTAAATATCATAAAGAAACGCCAAAAACCATTGGAAAGAGGTACCAAAGGACAGATTATAGAGAAAGAAGCTCCTATATATGTGTGTAAGTTGATGTTAGTTAATCCCGCAACGGGCATTGCGTCTAGAATAAGAAGAGTGAATGGTGAAAGAGTATTTATCAAAACAAAATAAAAATGGACAAGAAATATATACCGAATTTTAAGAGAGAATATATAGAAAGGATAGTACCTACGTTGATGCAAAAATATGGGTACAAGTCAATCATGCAGGTACCAAGATTAGAGAAGATTGTTCTATCTCGTGGAATCGGTGATGCTATAAATGATAAGAAACTTATAGAGACGTCCGTACAAGAATTTACACTTATAACAGGACAAAAAGCAGTTGTAACGAAAGCAAAGAAAGATATTTCTAATTTTAAATTAAGAAAAGGGTACCCTATTGGGTGTAAAGTTACCTTGAGGGGAGATAGGATGTACGAGTTTTTGGAAAGGTTGATCCATGCAGCTATACCAAGGACAAGAGATTTTAGAGGGATACCCTTGAAAGGATTTGATGGAAGAGGAAATTTTACGTTGGGAATAAAAGAACAGATTATTTTTCCTGAAATTGATGTTGATAAAATATCAAGGATTCAGGGTTTAGATATTACTTTTGTAACAAGTACAAAAGAAGACAAAGAAGCGATGGATTTATTAAAAGAATTTGGTATGCCTTTTAAAACAAAATAAGAGATGTCAAAAAAATGTTTAGTAGTTCGCCAATTAAAAAGAGAGAAATTGGTTGCCAAATACGCAGAGAAACGAAAAAAATTAAAAGAGGCAGGTGAGTGGATATTATTACAGAAATTACCAAGAGATTCATCACCTGTGAGATTAAGAAATCGATGTAAACTTACGGGAAGACCGAGAGGTTATATACGTATGTTTGGATTGTGTAGAATTAAATTTAGAGAGTTAGCTTTAGAAGGGAAAATACCTGGAGTTAAAAAAGCAAGTTGGTAAAAATAAATAAAAATGCATACAGATACAATATCCGATCTTCTAACTAGGATTAGAAACGCAAGTAGGGTTAAGCATAGATTTGTAGAAGTATCCTATTCAAAATTCAAGGTAGCAATACTTGAAGTTTTGAAGGACCAGGGCTACATATCAAATTTTAAGGTGTTTGGGGAGGGTCCTAAGAGAACGATTAAAATCGCATTACGGTACGATCCTCAAACTAAAGAATCAGCGATTACAGAAATAGTGAGAGTAAGTAAACCTGGAATTAGGAAATACGCGGGTGTAGATTCTATACCTTATGTAATGAACGGATTAGGGATAGCAATATTATCTACGCCCAAAGGTGTCTTAACCGATAAAAAAGCGAGAGAATTGAATGTAGGGGGAGAAATCATTTGTTATGTTTATTGATAGAGCGATATGTCACGAGTAGGAAGTAAACCTATCCATATACCACAAGGAGTAAAAGTAGATATAACTCCAACACAAATCAAGGTCAAAGGACCGAAGGGAGAGTTGGTACAATCTTATGAACCAACTATTAAAATAAAACAAGAAGGAGAGCAAATTATATTTGAGCGTTCAAGCGATGCAAAACGAGATAGAGCATTGCATGGCTTGTATAGAGCGTTGGTAAATAATATGGTGATTGGGGTTACCGAAGGTTACAGTAAAAGACTTGAATTGGTTGGAGTGGGATACAAAGTAGAGTCCAAAGGACAAGTTTTAGAAATATCCATTGGTTATTCACATGGGGTATTTTTTATAGTTCCCAAAGAAATACAAGTTAAAACTGAAACAGTTAAAGGTTCTAATCCTTCTATCACCTTAACAGGGATTGATAAGCAATTATTAGGACAAGTAGCGGCAAAAATAAAAAGTATAAGAGGTCCTGAACCTTATAAAGGAAAAGGTATTAGAATCATTGGTGAATACATAGTAAGAAAAGCGGGTAAATCAGCAGGTAAAGGTAAAAAGTAATGAAAAAGATTAAAGATCCGAGAGTAGCACGTAGATTAAGAATTAAGAGAGGTTTAAGAAAGAGAATCTTTGGCACGAGCGAGAGACCGAGGCTATCAGTGTTTAGAAGTAATACGTCTATATATGCACAAATCATAGATGACGTACAAGGAAGGACGATAGTGGGTTTCTCATCAAGAAATAAAGCTTTGCAAGGGCAAAAGTTAACAAAAACTGAAGTTAGTAGAATAGTAGGAAAAATGCTTGCAGAAAAAGCATTACAAGCCGGTATTACCGAAGTTGTATTTGATAGAAATGGTTATTTATATCATGGTCGTGTGAAGGCATTAGCTGAAGGTGCAAGAGAAGGAGGTTTAAAATTCTAAGTTTATGGCATTAAATTTTCAATCCAAAAGGGTACGTTCAGCAGATGCTGAGTTGCAAGACAGGTTGGTAAGTGTTAAACGTGTCACAAAAGTAGTAAAAGGCGGAAGAAGGTTTAGTTTTAGCGCAGTAGTAGTGGTAGGCAACAACAATGGAATTGTAGGGTATGGTTTAGGCAAAGCGTCAGAGGTAACGAATGCCATTGCAAAAGGAGTAGAAGATGCAAAGAAAAACCTTGTGAAAGTTAATATTCATAAAGGAACGATACCGCATGATATTGTAGTAAAATATAAAGCAGCGAAAATCATATTGAAACCTGCAGCGCCTGGAACAGGAGTTTTAGCAGGAGGTGCTATGAGAGCTGTTCTAGAAAGTGCAGGTGTAAAAGATGTATTAGGAAAGTCAATAGGTTCTTCCAACCCTCATAATGTAGTAAAAGCAACTATTAAAGCATTAACTTTACTTAAAGATCCTGCTCATGTTGCAAGACTTAGAAATATCAAGGTGTCAAAAGTTTTTAATGGTTAGGTGATATGGTAAAGGTAAAAGTCAAACAGGTAAAAAGTACAATTAAAGTACCTGAAAAACAAAAACGAGTAATGGAATCATTAGGATTAAGAAAAATTAATCAGGAAAAGGTTTTTAACCTGAATGGTTCTATTTTGGGAATGATAAAAAAAGTTAGTCATTTAATCTTGGTTGAGGAGGTCAAAGAATAATGAAAAGTTTAAGTTTAAATAATTTAACACCGGCAAAAGGTTCCGTAAAGAAACCAAAGAGGATAGGGCGTGGACAGGGCTCGGGCAAAGGTGGTACTTCAACAAGAGGTCACAAGGGAGACCAGTCACGTTCAGGCTATAAGTTTAAATCATATTTTGAGGGTGGCCAGATGCCAATTTCTCGTAGAATCCCAAAGTTTGGATTTAATAATATTCACAGAGTAGAGTACCAAATTGTTAATATTAAAGAACTCAATAAATTAGCAGAAGCTGGTATAACAGAAATTACTCCCGATGTTCTAAAATCTAAAAGGCTTATATCCAGTTTGAATAAACCTGTTAAGATTTTGGGAGAAGGTGAATTGAATTTTGCCATTACAGTTACGGCTCACAAATTTAGTAAAACTGCTAAAACTGCTATTGAAAGTAGCAACGGAAAAGTAATAGAAATAAATAAACAATGAAAATTCTTAGAGTATTCAGGGATATACAAAACATAACGGATTTAAGGCAAAGGATAGTTTACACGCTGATATTGTTGGCGGTATTTCGTTTTGGTTCTTTTGTGATACTCCCTGGTGTAGATTCATCTACCTTGATGGCATTATTTAATATGTCTCAGGGAGAAGGAATATTAGGCTTATTAAATACTTTTGTGGGCGGAGCCTTTGCAAGAGGTTCCATATTTTCATTAGGTATTATGCCTTATATATCCGCGTCTATTATTATGCAACTCATGGCAACAGCTATCCCTACTTTAAGAAAACTCCAAGAACAAGAAAATGGACAAAGAAAAATCAATCAATATACACGATTAGTAACTGTAGGTATAACCTTTTTTCAATCTATTGCTGCTGCAATCAATTTACAAACTCAATATCCTTCTGCCATTTATTCCAGTGGCTTTACTTTTATTTTAACTACTGTTTTCTGTATGGTAGCTGGTACTATGTTTTTGGTTTGGTTAGGTGAAAGAATAACAGATAACGGAATAGGAAACGGTGTAAGTTTGATTATAGCAGTAGGGATTATTTCCGAGATGCCGGTTGCCATGATAAATGAAATTAAGTCAAGCCCGATTATGCTATTTTATGCGGAGATGATAGCTTTAGGGATTGTAACAATGGGCGTGATTCTTCTTACACAAGGTACTAGAAATATACCTATCAATTATGCAAAAAGAATGGTAGGAGGTGGAAAAGTTGCTGGTGGAATGATGAACACTATTAAAAGCAGTATACCTTTAAAAGTTAACTCAGCAGGAGTTATGCCTATTATTTTTGCTCAAGCAATTATGTTCATACCTGCTCAAATCTCATTATTTTTTCAGGATAGTGATTTTTGGATTGCTACGGGTAGCAGCCTGAATAATCCGAATAGCTTGATATACAATCTCATTTTTATATTTTTGATTATTGTGTTTACATACTTTTATAATACGATTGTTATTGATTCTAATAAAATTGCAGAAAGCCTTAAAACGAATAATGGTTTCATTCCTGGGATAAAGCAAGGTAAGGAAACCGCAAACTTTATTGATTCCATTCTTTCTAGAATTACTTTACCGGGAGCTATATTTTTAGCAGTAGTAGCTGTTCTACCAACAATTGTTGTAAATTTGGGAGTTTCTTCGCAATTTGCACAATTTTTTGGAGGAACTAGTTTGTTGATTATGATATCCGTAGTTTTGGAGACAATTAACCAAATTGATAGTTACTTGTTGTCTAACAACAAGGAGGGGATTATCGCTAAAAAAGAAACTCAATCTACAAAATTTGTTGCAACTAACTTAAAATCAAAAGTAACTGCATGAGTAAAGCGAGAGCTATCATTAAGACAGAAGAAGAAATAGAACTGATGCGGGAAAGTAGTAGAATTGTTTCAATGGTTTTGGGCGAACTAAGTAATTATATGGTGCCCGGAATATCAACTTTACGTTTAGATGAGATAGCTTATACTTTTATAAAAGATCATCATGCAGAACCTGCTTTTCTAAATTATAAACCACATTCGAGTAAAACTCCCTATCCTTATACATTGTGTGTTTCTGTAAATGAGTACGTAGTGCATGGTTTACCAAAAAAAGATGTAATTTTAAAAGAAGGGGATATTGTTTCAATAGACTGCGGAGTAAAATATCAAGGATATTATGGTGATTCTGCATATAGCTTTAAGGTGGGAGAAGTAAAACCTGAGGTTCAAAAGCTTTTGGACGTTACTTATGAGTGTTTAGAATTGGGCATCAAAAAAGCTGTTCATGGAAATAGAGTGGGAGACATTGGCTATGAGGTACAAACACACGCAGAAAAGTATGGATATAGTGTAGTTAGGGATTTGGTCGGGCATGGGATAGGTACGTCTTTACATGAGGCTCCTGAGGTTCCAAATTATGGAAGCCGTGGAAAAGGAATGATGTTAGTAGAAGGTTTAACTATTGCTATTGAACCTATGATAAACATGGGGACAAAGCGTTTAGTTTTAGATAAAGACGGGTGGTCTTTAAGCACCGCTGATAAGTTACCTTCTGCACATTTTGAGCACACAGTGGTTGTAAGAAAAGGTAAAGCAGAAATTTTAACAACATTTGAGTATATAAAAAATGGCAAAACAGCAGTCGTTTAAAGTGGATGGTATAATCAAAGAAGCATTGCCTAATGCAATGTTTCGGGTTGAATTGGAGAATGGGCATGAAATTATTGCCTATATATCCGGAAAAATGAGAATGAATTACATTAAAATATTACCAGGTGACAAAGTAAGTCTTGAAATGTCACCATATGATTTAACCAAAGGAAGAATAACGTACAGATATAAATAAAAATGGAGGAGTTATGAAAGTTAGAGCAAGTGTAAAGAAACGAAGTGCAGAATGCAAGGTTGTAAAGCGAAAAGGGCGTATTTACATAATCAACAAAAAAAATCCAAAATATAAACAGCGTCAAGGATAAACGGTTATGGCAAGAATAGCAGGAATAGATTTACCAAAGAATAAAAGAGGAGAAATAGGTTTGACCTACATTTATGGTATCGGTAGACCGACTGCAAATAAGATTTTAGCAGAAGCGGGAATAGATAAAAACAAAAAAGTCGGAGAATGGACAGATGAAGAAGCGGCAATAATTCGTACAATTATTGCTGAAAAATACAAAGTTGAAGGTGCATTGAGAGGAGAAATTCAGATGAACATCAAAAGATTGATGGACATCGGATGCTATCGTGGCTTACGCCATAGAAAAGGATTACCTGTACGTGGACAACGAACACGAACCAATGCAAGAACACGAAAAGGAAAAAGAAAAACTGTAGCAAATAAGAAAAAAGCAGCAGCTAAAAAATAATTGAGTTATGGCAAAAACAGTAAAAGTAAAGAAAAAAATTAAAGTTGAACCTAACGGGCAGGCACACATTTCTGCATCGTTTAACAATATTATAATCACTCTAACGGATAGTGCAGGAAACGTAATAAGTTGGTCATCTGCTGGAAAAGCAGGTTTTAGAGGGTCTAAAAAGAATACTCCTTACGCAGCACAAGTTGCGGCAACGCAATGTGCTAAGGAGGCTTACGATTTAGGGTTAAGAAGAGTAGAGGTTTACGTGAAAGGAACAGGTGCCGGAAGAGAATCTGCAATACGAGCTATCAACGCTTGTGATATTGAAATAACGATGATTAAAGATATTACTCCCTTACCTCATAATGGTTGTCGTCCACCTAAACGTAGAAGAGTATAATTATTAAATTTGAAATTATGGCAAGATACATAGGTCCTAAACAAAAAATTGCGAGAAGGTTCAGAGATCCTATTTTTGGTCACAGTAAAGCATTAGACCGCAAGAACTATGCACCCGGTCAACATGGAAAAAACAAACGTTCTAAGCTCTCTAACTATGCTGTGCAGTTAATGGAAAAACAAAAAGCTAAGGCTATATACGGAGTTTTGGAAAGGCAATTCAGTAACTTGTTTGTAAAAGCAACCAAAATTCAAGGTGTTACAGGTACAGTCCTTCTTCAACTATTAGAAGCACGTTTAGATAATACAGTTTATAGAATGGGCTTTGCCCCTACTCGTAGAAGTGCAAGACAATTAGTTCTTCACAAACATGTTTTAGTAAATGGAATACCGGTGAACATTCCTTCTTATCAATTAAAACCAGGGGATGAAATTGAAATTCGCGAAAGAAGCAAGTCCTTAGAGGTGATAAATAATTCAATAAAATCTAGAAATACGAATCGTTATAACTGGCTTGAAGTGAATAAATCTGCTTTAACAGGTAAATTTTTGCATTACCCTGAAAGAGAAGATATTCCTGAAAATATAAAAGAACAGTTAATCGTTGAATTGTACTCAAAGTAAAATAAAGCTATGGCGTTATTACAGTTTCAGATTCCTGAAAAAATTACTATGGAAAAAAACGGCAATTTTTATGGTCGTTTTTTAATCAAACCATTAGAACCAGGTTACGGTGTGACCATCGGTAATGCTTTAAGGCGTGTTCTATTATCTTCCTTGGAAGGATATGCCATTACCTCTATCCGAATTCCGGGGGTAGATCACGAATTTACAGCTATTGATGGTGTGATTGAAGATGTTGTTAATATCATATTAAATCTCAAAGGAGTAAGATTTAAAAAGATAACGGATGGAGAAAATAAAATTTTTGTTTCTTTAAAAAATCAACCTCAATTTACTGCTGCTGATATCGCAAAATCTACTAATTATTATAAAATTGCAAATCCCGAACACGTGATTTGTCATTTTTCTGGTAATGTTCAATTTGATATTGAGTTGACCGTCGGAAAAGGTAGGGGATATGTACCAGCAGAAGAAAATAAACATAAAGATGCTGTCTTTGGTGAAATTGCTATTGACTCCATCTTTACTCCCATTAAAAATGTAAAGTATGTAGTAGAAAACACTAGGGTAGAACAACGCACTGACTACGAGCAACTTATCATTGACGTAGAAACAGATGGTACTATTGACCCCGAGGATGCTCTCAAAGAAGCCGCAAATATTCTTATTAAACACTTCATTTTATTTTCTGATTCTAATTTCCAACTTAAAGTTGAAGCTCCCGCTCCTCGTAAGGAAGTAGATGAAAATTATGTTGCCATGAGAAAATTGCTGAAAACTCCGTTAAATGAACTAGATCTTTCTGTGCGTGCTTATAATTGCTTGAAAGCCGCTGATATTAAAACTCTCGGCGAACTTGTCAGCTATCAAATAGGTGATATGTTGAAATTTAGAAATTTTGGTAAAAAATCCCTTGCTGAACTTGAAGAACTTGTTGCTAGCAAAGGATTAAGTTTTGGTATGGACGTTTCAAAATATAAACTTGACGAAGAATAATGAGACACAACAATAAAGTTAAACATTTAGGAAAATCCCCATCCCATGTGAAAGCTATGCTTTCTAATATGGCTTGCTCTTTGATTCAACATAAAAGGATTATCACTACGCTTGCGAAAGCTAAAGTCCTTAGAAGATATATTGAACCCTTAATCACAAAATCTAAAAATGATGTAACTCATTCGCGTAGAATCGTTTTTAGTTATTTGCAAAATAAAAATGCTATCAAAGAGCTTTTCGGAGTAATCGCTCCCGCAGTTATGGATAGACCCGGAGGTTATACTCGTATCCTTAAACTCGGACCCCGCAAAAGTGATTCCACTGAAATGGCTCTTATTGAATTAGTGGACTTTAATGAGTATTACCAAAAAAGCTCTGCTTCCCAAGAAAAAAAATCAACACGTAGAAGAAGAAGAAAAAAAACTGATTCTAAATCCTCTCAAACTACTCCCGATTTAACTAATAATCCCTCTGTTGTAGATACCCCCTCTTCAACTGAAGAATCAAATGAAAAACCAACTGAATAATTTTGCATAGTGGTTAAGATTATAGCCAAGTCCTAAATGGATTTGGCTTTTTTTTAAAAGGATAACCTCTCGTATTATCAAATTTCCTTTCTGCACTCGTTGAATATACCAATAAAAAAGAAGTAGATAAAGTTTAAGGGTACTATTATTTCGGAATTAAAAAAAATTTTTTTTGACTTGCAAAATACAATTTTATTTTATAATTTTGCAAATAAAATGGATTTATGATTAAACACAATGTTATTAGTCCTCAACAAGTTGATGTTACACTAAAAAAACATATTTTAAGAGACGGCTGGGATTTAGTTTTAGATTTAGAAAAAAGCCAAGGGGTATATATATACGATTCTAAAAATGAAAGAACTTTATTAGACTTTTTCACTTGTTTTGCTTCCTTGCCTATTGGATACAATCACCCCAAAATGGTTAATGATGAAGTTTTTAAGCATAATTTGCTACTCGCTGCGCTTACCAATCCTTCTAATTCTGATATTTATACTACGCAATACGCACAATTTGTAGAAACATTCTCCAAAATTGGTATTCCAGAGTATCTACCACATGCTTTTTTTATAGCTGGGGGTTCGTTAGCAGTAGAAAATGCACTTAAAGTTGCGATGGATTGGAAAGTACAAAAAAACTTTCAGAAAGGTTATACCAAAGAAATAGGAACTAAAGTTTTACATTTTAGAGAGTCTTTTCATGGTCGCTCAGGTTATACCATGTCTTTAACCAATACAGACCCTGCTAAAATCAATTTATTTGCCAAGTTTACTGATTGGCCTCGCGTCCTTAACCCCAAAATTTATTTTCCGTATACTGATGAAGGTTACGAAGATTTATTAAAACGAGAAAATTTAGCAATCAATCAAATTAAACAAGCATTTAAAAGTAACCCAGATGAAATTTGTGCTATAATTATAGAGCCCATACAAGGAGAGGGAGGTGATAATCATTTCCGTAAGGAATTTTTTGAGAAATTACGTGTTCTTGCAGACGAAAACGAGTGTATGCTTATTTATGATGAAGTGCAAACAGGAGTTGGATTAACGGGAAAGTTTTGGTGTCATGAGCATTTTGGTGAACATGCAAGACCCGATATACTTTGCTTTGGCAAAAAAATGCAGGTTTGTGGTATTTTAGTCGGCAAAAAAGTAGATGAAATTGAAACCAATGTTTTCAGAGTACCTTCACGTATTAACTCCACTTGGGGCGGTAATCTGACTGATATGGTACGTGCTGACCAAATCCTACAAATCATAAAAGAGGATAATTTAGTTGAGCATGTAGCTCAAACGGGGGAATATTTCTTTCAAAGACTTCAAGAAGTTGCGCAGGAACATAAGGTTACGAATGTTAGAGGTAGAGGTTTTATGTGTGCTTTTGATTTACCGAATACAGAGCTCAGAAACCAATTCATCAAAGTAGGAATGGAAAAAGGAGTTTTATTTTTAGGTTGTGCCGAAAAATCTATTCGTTTTAGACCTGCTCTTATTATGCAAAAAGATGAAATTGACCTCGCTATTAAGGTAATGAAAGATGTTTTGACCGTGCTAAAAATTTAAGATAATAAAACTATATTCCGAACTTTTCTTTAAACAAAACGGACTGTCTTCGTGAAACCTCTACTTTAATATTTCCCGTTAAAGTAAAAACTAATGTATTGCTAAAATAAGGTTCTACTTTTTCAATGTACTGAATGTTAATGAGTTCCTGGCGGTTAGCACGAAAAAAATATTGAGGGTCTAATTTAGTAGATAAAGCATTTAATGAACGATGAACAAGAGCATGTTGGTCTTTAAAGTAAATTCTTGCGTAATTTCCTTCGGAAACAATTCGTTTGATATCTGCTGTTTTTACGAAATAACATTTTTCGTTATCTCTGATAAAAACTCTATCTTCTATTGAAAAATACTGATTATTGCCCGCTTTATCTTGTTCAATGATTTTTTTTACTTTGTCAATTGCTTCTCGAAGGCGGTTCATTTGGATAGGTTTGAGTAAATAGTCAATAGCACCTACCTCAAATGCTTTCAGAGCATACTCTTCATAAGCGGTGGTAAAAATAAAATAAGGAACTTCAACCATTTCTTCTATTAAATCAAAGCCAGATTTTTCGGGCATGTTGATATCTAAAAACAATAAATCAGGTTTTTGTTTGTCAATGATTTCTAATGCTTCCTCTACATAAGAAGCTTCACCTACGATTTCTATTCCCGGAATATCTTTCAGTAAGTTTTGAAGTTCAACACGAGCTAGGCGTTCGTCATCTATAATGATAGCTTTAATCATATAACAAAAATAGTTAAATTTTTGATTGTTTATGTTGTACTTACAAATAAAAATGGGCTATTCCACGAGAATAGCCCTGAAAATTTTCTTTAAAAAATCTTATTGTTTTACGATTTTCATTTCATTCACGCCTTGGTTAGTTTTTGCTTTTACCACATAAACTCCAGCAGGTAAATGAGAGATGTTAATATCTTTTGTGAAGGCATTGACAGCAGTTTCTGTAGTATAGTATACTTGTTTTCCGAGAACATCTAAAATTTGAAGTTCTACATTGCTAGTACCTTTGAGGTCTAAGGAAATTTGGAAAAGACCATTAGAAGGATTAGGATAGATGTTCATAACAAGATTATTAGCAAGATTTGCACGATTAGTAGTAGGACTAAATTCAAACTGATAGTTAGGAGCATTGATAAACCAGTTTTTAACGGGGCTTGTTGCATCTGTTAATATTTGGCAAAAAGCAGTAGGTGCTTTGTAGACAGGTCCATTAACACCCATACCAGAGTAGTACATAAAGGGAGACATAGAAGGTAAGATTATTTTACCATTCCATGTGGGATCATCTGATGTCCAATCTTTAATATTAGTAGGAAT
>Ga0068706_1000643_pt1 | contig 16268 bp, 14 predicted proteins | sample YNPMSBMetaG_FD_65632 | JGI IMG/M metagenome (GOLD analysis project Ga0068706, IMG submission 65632) | Anoxygenic and chlorotrophic microbial mat microbial communities from Yellowstone National Park, USA - YNP MS-B MetaG | ecosystem: Environmental > Aquatic > Thermal springs > Hot (42-90C) >...
CACGTTTTCGTGAATTACTTCTCAAAAATCAACATAAAAAAATGCCTGACTTAGAAAATCTTTTACGTAAAACTTTTGATGAATGGAAAGGCAATGAACCCCAAACCGATGATGTGCTTGTTTTAGGTATAAAATTTATTTTTTAACCATTTTTGCACTGCATCATCAAACACAAATTTAAACCTAGTGGTAATTTTTTGAATTTAGTCACGAATAACACGAATTTCCACGATGTTTTGGTGAAATGGTCAAAATTTTGAAAATTTTCAAATACTTAAATAGATACAAATTTCACTAATCACTTTATTTTCTTCCAATTGCTCAATTCGGAAATAAGCATTTTTGCCATACAATAATTGTAATCTTTCAATGGTATTTTTTAGCCCTACCTTAGAACTATTTTCCTCTGAAACAAGAAGTTTTCCGGAAGAAATCACTTGAACATACCATGCTTTTCCATCTATAAATGAGTTTATGAAAATTTCACCTCCATTTCTTAATTTGGAAATACCATGTTTAATACCGTTTTCCACGATAGTTTGAAGCATCATAGGTGGAAAATTTAAATTTAATGTTTCTTTTTGTATGTTTTTGCAATAAGTTAAACGTTCTTCATATCGAATTTTTTCTAAAGATAAATAGCAATCAATAGCCTTTATTTCCTCTTCGAATGGAATAAATTGATTTTGTGTAATTTTTAAAGACCTTCTTAACAATTCAGATAAAAGGGTCACGGCTTCCTTAGACTTAGTGGGATTTTCATCAATTAAAGCGCGGATACTATTCAACGCATTAAATAAAAAATGCGGATTTAATTGATTTTTTAAATGATTGAACTCAATTTCTTTTAAAGCAGTAACTAATTGTACTTTTTCTTTTAGGCTTTTAATGTGTAAAATGTAAAGATGATAAGTCAAAAACCAAACCGCAATGTATTTAGACCAATTAAAAAAATAACTTAAAAAAATGGTTGTATTGAATAAAGTAAAATAATTTGAGAACATCCAACGGTCTAAAGGTATGTTTATCAGGGTCATTACTAATGTACAAACTAACATAGAGAAAAAAGCAATAGGTATCAATTGCACAAGATTTAGATTTAACCACCCCCAACGAATCGCAATGCTTCTGTAAATATGTGTAATAAATATTCCGATACCATAATTTAACAATAAATTTAACAAAATTTTAGTGTAATCTTTTGAAATAATTGTGTAAGTAATTCCTTCGTAAGTCATGAAAAGCCCCCAAATTCCGATTTGAAAAAGCATGTAATAATTTTTGGGATGTATTTTCATAAATTTTAATTGTTTTACAATTTTGTAGTTAAAAAATTAGTAAACCGTTGTGCATCTTGGTTTAAAAGTCCATATTTTTTTATCCAATTTTGATTATGAATTTTAAATTTTTCATATAAAGTTTCTAAATTTTCTATTACAAACTCTAAATTTTGTGTTAAATTTTTTATGTTTAAAGGATGAAAAATAATTCCATTTTCAAGGTGTTGAATGACTTCACGGTTTCCTGGTATATCATTAACGATGGGGATTGCTCCTACATAACGACCTTCGGCAACCGCAGCAGAATAGCCGTCATAAATAGGTACGGAAATAAAAATTTTAGTATGTTTCCAAATCACTGCCATTTCTTCACGAGAAATCTGTTGTTGTATACACCGAAAATGTGCATACTGATTTTCTAAATCTTGAATAGTCGGTTTTAAATGCGAAGGAATTACATAACCTGCGGACATCATCACCCATTGAAATTGGTCATATTTTTTTACTAAATTTTCAAAACTTTTTAGTATTATATCACCATTATAAATAGGCATCAAGCCCCTGGGGCTAAGAATAATAGGTTTGGAAGTATTTAAACCAAACTTTAGAAGTGTTTTTTCATAATTTTCTTCGGGAATAGCATGAAATATTTCTTCGTCTACGCCCCAACGTTGTAAAAAAAGTTTTTCGGGGGGAACCTGAAAATATTTAAATAAAGCACTTATAAGTGTTTGATTATCAGCCGTAATATATTTAGCATGCAAGGTAACTTGTTTTACCATATAACGATGATATTTTTTTAAAATGATTTTTTTAAATGAATTAACTAAATTTTTTTTCTCGTGCTTATCATTCCAAGAACGATACTTTAGTTCCGGAATAACCTGTGAAGGGATGTATTCAAACACGTCAGCGCCCATAGCAGCAGGGACCATCGGCTGAAAATCCGTCCAATAGCCCCATACACCGTACGGCGTCAAATGTAAAGGATGAAGAACATCTATTTTCTCTGATTTTATTGCTTCTTTTAACTTATTTTTTGTAAAATAAAAGTCTAAATACGACCATTCATTTTGATTTTTAAGAAGTGAAATACAAGGAACGTCTTTTATATCGTAGTTTTCTAATGTAAATACAGTAACTTGATTTCCTGCTTTTTGCAAAGCTTTCGCCCATTTTTGACAATGAAAATTAGAAGCCTGCGATAAAATTCCTATATGCATGCTTAGAGTTCATAAGGAAATTTAGTATTTTGTTTTACTTTCATAGCCTGCAAGTTATGCCTTAAATGGTGATACGTCAAAATTTGAATACAAGCACTTAAATTGTATCGTAAAATCCATAACGCTGGCGAACTTAAATAAATTGTGTTCAGGTCTAATCCTTGAAAATCAAGAAAATAGTTTTTTAAAATTTCTACTCTTTCCAAGTAATTTTTAAGAACGTCCTCTTTACTCAAGTTAGATGGTTTAGGAATTTGAAACTTTTTAGGAGCAGAAAGTTTATTTACATTTTGTGGATTTATACTATTGATTAACCATTTTCCTAACCAACTAAATTTAACTTCTTTGTTCACTGAATTTTTAGGATATTTATTTAAAATTTTCTTAAAAACTTCATCATATGTTGCATCCGAAACGATAAGATGATAAAGACATTGTAAAATACTCCAACTCTTCGGATTAGGCTGCCAATTTAATTGTTTCTCAGAAAGATAACTAAATTCTTCTTGTACTGTTTCAGGTATCAAAGAAAGCTCTTGAACACAATTATGCAAAAATTCTTGATATTTCATAAAACAAAATTAGTAAAAAAGCTTACATAAAATCTTGTGTTGATTCCTAAACCTAAATTCTAATGAATTCAATCATCACCATAACATAAAGAAAGTTAGTATATTTGCATGATGCAAGGCAAAAAAAGTTTTATTTTCATTTTATTGATTTACAATTACTTAATTGCACAAATTAGCCTTAAAGATTCGTCTGCTACGATAGGTTTTTTACATTTTGGTGGGGGAATTGGCATGCCATCAGGTTCATGGGCAAAAAATTATGGGCTCATGCCCCAAATCCATTTAGAAACAGGTCTTAAAATAAAATCTAATTGGGCTTGCACAATCCACGGCGGATTTATCTTCTCTGATCAAGTTAAATTTCGTTCACAATTGTTTCAGGACATAGACACTTTTGATGGGCTTTTGATTGATAGTAATGGAGAATTAGTTTTTCCGGATGTCACTATGCAAGGTTGGTCAACAGGAATCAGAATAGGGAAAATTTTTTCTAATATATTTTGGAAAGACCCTAACCCGAACTCTGGAATTTTTATAGATTTAGGTTATTCTTTAATACGCCATAAATTAAACATACAAGTTCCTCAAACTCTTCCAATTATGCAAGGCGATTATTTAAAAGGATATGATAGACTTACGCTCTCGCAAGGTGTTAATCTTTTAATAGGTTACCGCTTCTTTAACAATAAAAGATACTTAAATTTTGTTATTTTTAGTGAATTTTCATGGCTTAACTCAAAAAATTTGCGTGGTTATAACTATGATACTCGCTCTTACAGTAATCAAATTACAACAGATATTTTAAATAGCATAAAGATTATGTGGTGTTTACCGTTATATCAACGTGCCCCAGAGAAGTTTTATTATTTTTAATCACGATGAAGAAAATTGGAATTTTTTGGTTTGTTATAACATTTTTTTACTTAAATGCTCAGGAATTCAAAGAAAATAATAATAAACTACAAAATCAAACAGTATATGAACTTCAATCACGGCAAATTCCAATTTTAGTGGGGAGTAGCCTCATTTATTCTTTCGGAAATAATTTAACAAGAAAAAAATTACCTTTAAATGAACAAGAAATTTCTTTTTTAAACCGTAGTTCAATTAACAGTTTTGACCGATGGGCAACCTTTCATTGGTCACCAACTATTTCTAAAATTTCAGATGTAACCGTAATATTGAGCGCTACAGCTACACCTTTGATGTTCACTGAAAAAAAAATTCGTAAAGAATGGTTTACTATCGGATTTATGTACTTGGAGGCTACTATTAGCACCTACGGATTGACACAACTTACTAAAGGATTAACCCATCGATATAGACCTTACGTTTATAATCCTGAGGTTCCATTTGAAGAAAAACTTAATTCGGACGCAAAAAATTCTTTTTTTTCAGGGCATACTGCATTAACTGCGACCTATTCTTTTTTAACTTATAAAATTTATTCTGATTTTTTCCCGAAATCCAAATTAAAGCCGTATTTCTTAAGCGGTGCCATTGCCTTACCTTTAGTCACAGGTACTGCACGCATTTTAAGCGGGAAACATTATCTATCTGACGTGATAACAGGTTATGCCGTAGGCACTTTTATAGGTTATGGATTGCCTTATCTTTTCAAAACTAAAAAAAATAATTCTTCCTCATCTTTAACTCTTCATGTTTTGATTTTACCTTTTTAGTTCTTAAATTTGCCTTCATGAAAAAGGTAGGTTTTTTATTATTATTTTGGTTAATTTTAATAGCTTGTCAGAAAACAAAAGAATATCCATTCCCTCAAAAACTTTCAGAATGGAATTTTTTTAAAGACATGAAAAACCTTATTCCAAATAATAAAGTTTATCCTTATGATGTGATTACTCCCCTTTTTACAGACTATGCAGAAAAAGCACGTTTTGTGTATATCCCTGAAAGCGGCAAGGTTTTCTATAACGATACCAGTTACTTTGATTTTACGGATGGTTGTGTGTTAATCAAAAATTTTTATTATTTTCATCATAACCAGAAAAAAATCATTGAAACGCGTCTGTTATACAAAAAGAATGGTTCTTGGATTCCTTTAACTTACCAATGGAATGAAAATCAAACAGATGCTGAATTACTTTTAGCAGGGAATGATTTGTCGGTCAGTTTTACAAATAATGAAGGACAAACTCAAACGATACAATATCATATCCCCAATTTAAATCAATGCAAGAGTTGCCATGAAAATCAAGGAGTTATACAGCCGATAGGCATCAAAGCGAAACATTTAAATAGAAATTATTTGTATTCAACGGGAGAAGAAAATCAATTGGTTTATTGGAAAAAAAATCATTTTTTAGAGGGCTTACCTGTTGAGCGTGAAAGTATTCCTAAGTTAGTCAATTATTTAGATACAACAGAAAAGCTAAACGATAGAGCTCGGTCTTGGTTGGATATCAATTGTGCGCATTGTCATAATCCTAAAGGACCTGCGGCAACGTCCGGTTTATTTTTGCATAGCGAAGAAACCAATCCCGTTCATTTAGGAATTATGAAAAGTCCAGTTGCAGCAGGAAAAGGAACAGGAGGCTTTGAGTATGACATAGTTCCGGGTAAACCACATCAATCCATTTTATACTATCGTCTACAAACGAATGAGCCCGGAGAAAAAATGCCGGAACTCGGTAGAACTATTGTCCATAAAGAAAGTTTACAACTTATTGAACAATGGATAAAAAGCCTTGGTACCACTAAACTCTAACTCTAAGTTATTCTTCTCGTAAATCAATCACTTCAACACCTTGATGTTTATTGGCATCAAAAGTAAACATATCATCTGTTAAATTTGTGTTAACTACAATACTATTCATTTCAAATTGATGCGTAGTGCCATTACGGTTATGTATCTTGATTTTTCTTATATTTTCGGTTTTATCTTCAATCCATAGCTCAACTTTAAAAAATTCTTTCTCTTGAATAGGGAACAAAACGATTTTATGGGTGTTTGCATTTCCGAGCATTTCCATTTTTTCGTATTTTACTTTCATGCCTTCATCGTACATTTTAAAAACACGTTGAAAGTTCATACCTTCTTTAGGGTTGCATTTAGAGAGGTTAACCTCTTTTTCTTTTTTTAAGTAATCCCAAAAGTTTTTTCCATCACAATACATTTCACGCTCAGGAAATACCACTTTATACTTATCTTTTTTGATGTAAATTTTGCCTTTTTTTACGGAAGGAGGTTGCTGTGTAGCTTTATTTTCCATTGTCCAAATAAAATCCGAGGTCATATCTTGATAACTATTAACTTTTTTCCTTGAACTTTTAATAATTTTATCTGCCTTAGGGTCAACTTGTGAATAAATGGGTTGAATTAACAAACATACAACCACAGAGAAAAAGATTACGATACTTTTCATAACAATGAAAACTTTTCAAAAACTGTTCCAAAATTACATTTTTTTTAAATTTCCAAAAATTTCATTAGTGTTTCATAATTAGAATGGGCATTAGATAACGAAAGTTGATTTAAGTTGATGTAAGCAACTTCATAACCAAACCTTTCGTAAGCAGATACCAGTTCACTTAAATCTTTACGATTGAACTTTATGTTTACGTACCATTTATTTTCATCTGGATGTTGTGACAAAAATAACGAAATAATTTTGCTATTGCAAGATTCGGCAATTCTTGAAATTTCGGATAGGCTATAATCTCTATGATGTACACTCAAAACTAAAGTATCACTTCCTAAATTTTGTAATTGTAAATGTTTAAATATTTCAGGTATTTGATGAATACTAATAATTCCAGTATACTCTCCTACAGCATTAAGACTAACCAAACAATCTTGAAATTGCAATTTTAATAAAGCATCGTAAATATGTTCATTACTATAAACAAATAAAGGGCAACTTTGATATTCTAATAATTCAGAAACAGGCGTTTCTTGCGGTAGGTTTTGTTCAATAGTTTGTATGTTCAAATAACCTGATAAAAAATCGTGGTTCAAAATAGGAACGTAATATAAATAATGAATTTTAGACCACTGCAAAGCTTCGGCTAGCGTAGCATTTACGTTAAGAAGCAAGGGTTTCTGAGCAAAATTTTTTACAAACATAGCAATATGGTTTTATTTAATATACGAAAATTTAATGCAAAAAGTTTTACCATGGTCCTCCAATGGCTTTCCATATAATCCAACCTTTTTTTAATTGATAACAATCATTCAAGTGAATTTCGTATTCACTCACATTTTTATAAGTAAACAAAATCGCAATATCATACTTATAACCGTTTTTTAAAGGTGTTTTTTGGATGATTCGGTAACCTGTATATTTACAATCATTCCAATTTAATCCTGCATTCAGTGCATTTTTTTGCACCTTCTCAAATTTCTTTTTCATCGTTTGTTGATGATTCTTGACAAGCGTATCTGCATTTTTTAATGCATTTTTACGAGAAACTTCGTCTTTAAAATTTTGTTTTTGATTAAGCTCTGCGTAATCCTCTTTTTTGACCGTGAAAACCTCAAATGCAGAGTAATTACTTTTGGTAATACTTAAAAATACATCACTCACAAATTTGTCTATGGAGGGATCTTGTGCAGACAAAAATGTATTGATAAAACAAAAAAACAGAAATAATGACAGTCTCTTATTCATAGGTGCATTTTAAATGCAATACTACAAAAAAAATGCCTAACTGCTAAAATAGTTATACCCATAAATTAAAACAAAAAAATTGGCTATCTGTTGAAATAGCCAATTTGTAAAATTTCAATATTCAATTAAAAAAACTACTTAGCAGCAGTGGCAAGTCTATTTACGTATTTTGCTAATCGGGATTTTTTATTTGCAGCGTTATTTTTATGAATAACATTTCTTTTAGCAAGTTTATCTATTGCGCTATATACCTTCGGTAATTTTTCTTTTGCCAAATTGTAATCCGTAGTTTTTAGTAAATCTTTGATAGCTCTTTTAACACCAATTTTTTGGAATCTATTTAACAGCCTTTTACGTGCTGAATTTCTAATTCTTCTTTGTGCCGATTTTGTATTTGCCATGACTTCTTTTCCTTCTACTAATTACGAACCGCAAAAATAAAAACGTTTATTTTATTTTCCAAAAAATTTTATTTTCATTCTTCAGAAATGCAGCGATAAAGTTATATATGTTTCATTTGCAACTGATAAACACCAAGCATCAATTTGTAAAAATAAAAAGAATGAAAAATGAAATAAAAATAAGAATTAAACTATTTTTGCCCACAAAACAAGGTGTAACAATAACTCAAGGTAAATTACTAAACATAAAAGAAGCAAGCATCAGGGCAACTAATTATACAGGAAAAAAAAACATGTTCATAGGCTTCATCCATATAAAGAAAATTTATTCCACAACTTGTTGAATAACTCATGCATAGAATTATGCAGTACTTTAAATTTTTATCACTTTCAAATTCAAAAATAGTTTAACTTTGTGGATTAAAAAATGATGAGAAGTCTTTTAATTACAGTAGTTTGTTTACTTTTTGCTATTTCTTTAAATGCACAACTTCAAAAAGCTAAATCCAGAGATGGCAAATATGAATACAGTTATGTACCAAATGACCCGTTAGGTGTTCGTATTTACACTTTAGCTAATGGGCTTCAAGTTTGGACAAGTGTGAATAAAGCCAAACCGAGAATTTTTACTGCTGTTGCAGTCAAAGCAGGTTCTAAGAATGACCCACCAGATAATACAGGGCTTGCCCATTATCTTGAACACATGCTTTTTAAAGGTACTGACCAATATGGTACCAAAGATTTCCAAAAAGAAAAAATTTATTTAGACCAAATTTTTGCTCTTTATGAAAAATACAATAAAACTAATGACGAAAACCTACGTAAAGCCATTTACAAACAAATAGACTCTGTCTCTAATATCGCTGCACAATACGCTATACCCAATGAATTTGATAAAATGTGTGCTATCATCGGTGCTGAAGGTACAAATGCATTTACTTCTGTTGAACAAACTGTTTACATCAATGATATTCCTGCTAATGAACTAGATAGATGGCTTTATTTTGAAGCCGAACGCTACAGAAAACCTATCATGCGGTTGTTCCATACAGAATTAGAAGCTGTTTATGAAGAAAAAAATATTTCTCTTGATAATGATAACCGTAAAGTTTTTGAAACTTTGATGGCTGAACTGTACAAAAATCATGCTTATGGTACTCAAACAACCATCGGTACAGTAGAACACCTTAAAAATCCCTCTCTTGTTAAAATTACGGAATATTATGACCAGTACTATGTTCCTAATAACATGGCTATCATTTTATGCGGAGATTTTGACCCCGATGAAGCGGTTTCTAAAATTGATAAAGCTTTTGCATACATGAAACCTAAGCCCGTCAAACCGTATACCTTCCAACCTGAACAGCCTATTACTAAACCAGTAATCAAAACTATCACAGGTCCTAGCGAAGAAAGTGTTTATATTGCATTTAGGCTACCCGGTACAAATCATAAAGACATGCTTACCCTTAAACTTATTGACATGATTTTGAGCAATTCCTCTGTTGGCATTATTGATTTAGAACTTAATAAAAAACAAAAAGTACTTTCCGCTGGTTCTTCCATCTACGAAATGAAAGATTACAGCATGTTTTATTTAAGTGGCAAACCTCGTAAAGGTCAAAGTTTAGAAGAAGTGGGCAATTTACTTTTATCGGCGTTAGAGAAAGTTAAAAAAGGAGATTTTGACTACTCGCTGGTTCCGGCCATTATCAAAAATATGGAAATTGATAAAATCAAAGAAGCAGAGGATAACCGCTCACGGTTTTACATCTTAGAAACGGCTTTTACACAAGAAAAAAATTGGTATGAAGTCGTGCAAGAACTTAAAGAAATGAAAAAAATCACCAAAGAACAAATCATCAAAGTTGCTAACCAATACTATGGAGAGAATTATGTGATGGTAATGAAAAAAATTGGTCCTAAAATGGAAGTAGTCAAAGTAGAAAAACCACCTATTACTCCGGTTGCATTAAACCGTGAGGATAAATCTCCATTCCTTCAAAATTTAGAAAAAATGCCTAAACCTGATTTAAAACCTCAATTCATTGATTTCCAAAAAGATATCATTTTTAATGACTTTCAAAAAGTTAAAGTACATTCAGTACTCAATAAAGAAAATCAGCTTTTTAATTTGTATTATATTTTACCTTTTGGTACGGACGATTTACCTAAAATCCGCCTGGCGGTTAATTATTTAAAATATCTTGGTACTCAAAACCTTACAGCAGAAAACGTAGCCAAAGAATTTTATAAGTTAGGTTGCCGATTTGATGTGTTTGCTTCCGACGACCAAGTTTATGTGAGTTTAAGTGGTTTAGATGAATCCTTTGAACAAGGCGTTCAATTATTTGAAAATTTACTCAAAAACTGCGTACCTAATGAAGAAGCTTTAAAAAATTTAATCGCTGATGAGCTCAAAAAACGCCAAGATAACAAGCTAAACAAAAGTTATATTCTAAGAGTAGCACTCTACAATTGGGCAATTTACGGTGCTAAAAGTCCTTTTTTAACTGCTTTGCCTAATTCAGAACTAGAAAAAACGACGTCCCAAGAGTTAATTACGCTCATAAAAAATCTTACAAATTATCCTCACAAAATTTTATATTACGGTCCACGGGATTTTAGTAAGCTTCAGCCTGTCTTAGCCAAATATCATAATGGAAACCCAACTTTAAGTTTACCTACAAAAAAAGAATATCCACGTTTATCTATGAAAGAAAACCAAGTTTATTTTGTGCATTATGATATGGTACAAGCAGAAATTATGTGGATACACAATGCAGGTAGCTTTAATCCCGAACTTATTCCTATCATACGTGCTTACAATGAATATTTTGGCGGCGGCATGTCTTCTGTTGTTTTTCAAGAAATTAGAGAATCCAAAGCACTTGCTTATTCTTCTAGTTCTGTTTTTAAAATACCTTCAAGGGCAGATATTCCTTTTTATAACATTGCGTACGTAGGTACACAAGCAGATAAAATCCATGATGCAATTCCTGCTATGCAACAACTTCTGAACAATATGCCTAAAACCGAAATATCTTTTCGTGCTGCTCTGAATAACTTAAAACTCTCTATTGAAGCCGAAAGAATTATCAAAACAGATATCTTATTTACTTATGAAAATGCTCAAAAGTTAGGTCTAAATGATGATATACGAAAAAAAGTTTATGACCAACTTTCTCAAATTGATTTAAATAAAGTGGCTGATTTTGTCCAAAAGTACATTCAAAATAAACCCAATACCATCATTATTTTAGGCTCCAAAGATAAAATTGATTTAAAATCGCTTGAAAAATATGGTAAAGTCACAGAATTAACCATGGAACAAATTTTTGGTTATTAAAAAGTAAACTTTAAACTTAAATACAATTGAAGAAGATGTTACCGGACTTTACGTTCATAAAGCTATTCAGGAACTCATAGATGATTATATCGGTGAAATAATTATTGACGTAGATAGTAATGGTACTAAGCATATTAAAGAAGGAAAAAATACCAAACTAAAAGAACAAAATGGGCAAAATTATCTTTTTTCTTTGATGGGCAGCGGAGCACAATATCTAGTTACTCTTGAAATTAAGTAAATTTGCTTATTCGGCTGATAATAATTTCTCTATAAATTGTTTATTTTCAGTTTCCCAAATAGATTGGGAAGGTGAAATAGATTTTACTACTTTACCGTTTCTGTCTACTATAATTTTTTGGAAGTTCCATTTTATGGGGCAATCTAAGGTACCATTATGTTTTTTTTGAGTTAAAAACTGATAAATAGGATGACAATCTTTTCCTTTTACGGATATTTTTTCAAACATTGGAAAGGTAACATTATATTTGGTAGAACAAAATTGTGCAATGGAGGCATTGTCGCCTGGTTCTTGCCATAAAAAATTATTAGCTGGAAAACCTAAAATGACTAAACCTTTGTCTTTGTATGTCTCATAAAATTTTTGTAATTCAGCATATTGAGGAGTAAAACCGCACTTAGAAGCTACATTCACAAAAACTAAAACTTTTCCTTTCAATTCCGAAGTATGAAATGGTTTACCATCAATCTTTTTTAGTTCAAAGTCATAAATAGATTTTTGAGTACATTCATTTTGATAAGCTGTTTTACAACCGATAAAACTTAATAATGTTGATATCATAAATAAAAACTTGAATTGCATATTTGCACAAACGTTAAGGTATGGTAAGAAGTTCAAAAATCACCTTTAATATACTTAGTATTCTAATTTTTCCTAAATTTGTGTTTTTTAGCCATGAATTACACTAAAACTCTAAAAATATTACTGATAGCATCTTGGTTAATTGTAGAAGTAAACGCCCAACAAGTAAAGTACATAGAAAAAATAGAAGTAAGTACTTATGCAGGAAGTGGAAGAAAAGGTTATCAAGACGGACCGGCTTCTTCTGCTCAATTAGCTTCTCCTAATGGAATAACTATGGATAAATTTGGTAATCTTTTCATCGGAGATAGCGATAATCATGCAATTAGAAAAGTAAGTTCTATGGGGCAAGTGACTACCATTGCAGGCAACGGCATAGAAGGTTATAAAGATGGTTTCCAAATGAACAGCCAATTTAATTGGCCCACAGGTGTTTGTGCAGATAAAAATGGAAATATTTATGTTGCAGATTATTGGAATCATTGCATCCGAAAAATTAGTTCTTACGGTATGGTTACTACCATAGCAGGCAAGCCAGGCAAAGCCGGTTATAAAGATGGACCAGCCAAAGAGGCTCTTTTTAATTGCCCTATCTCTGTTTTTGTTGATTATACAGACAACCTTTATGTTCTTGATTCACGTAACAATTGTATTCGTAAAATTTTAAATGACGGAAAAGTAATTACTTATGCCGGTCATCCGGATGAAGGTTTTAAAGATGGATACGGAAAAAATGCTCGTTTTTCTGGTCTTGTTGGCATGTGCATGGATAGATACGGAAATTTATATGTGGTAGATTCAGATAACCAAGCGATAAGACGAGTTTTAGCAGATGGGTACGTAGAAACTGTTTTACGTAGTGATTTTAGTGGTTTTAAAGACAGTACCAACGGAAAAAGATTACAATTTTTCCATGGAGTTAGTTCAGGAGGTGGTATTTGCTCCGGTCCTATGGATATTTTTTATATCGCAGATGCAGGTGCTAACTGCATTTTTAAAGTAGACCTTGCTCAAAAAGTAATTTCAGTCATTGCAGGTTCAGGAAAAAAAGGCTTTAAAAATGGAGACCCCAAAGAAGCTATGTTCAATAGACCCGTTGAAATTTGTATGGATTTATCTAATAATCTCTATGTTGCGGACTTTGACAATCATGTAGTCCGTAAAATTGAAATCAAAAAAATTAAAATTGAAGAAAAAAAAGAGAGCCCTATTGTTCATCATAATCATAACGATAAACAAAAAAATGAGGTCCCCCCTGCCCCTAAAATACATTACCTAACCGGTAAAGTCATAGAAACAGAATTTACTAAGCCCGTTACAAATGTAGAGATTATCATACAAGAATTAGGCAAATCTGATGAATACAAAAAAGTTATTAAGGTAACTGACGGTAGTTTCAAAATTCCTATTCATGGAGGAACTTTTAATGTATTTGTAAAGCAACCGGGCTTTATGCCTTATCAAGAAGAACTCAAAATCCCACCTGATAAAGATTACGAACAAAATATTTATTTAGTTCCTATAAAACTGAAGGCTAAAGCTGTAATGCGTAATATTTATTTTGCACCGAATAGCTCTACGCTTACTGTTGATGCCTTAGAGGGCTTAGATAAGTTAGTAGAATTCATGAAAATCAACCCAACTGTAGAAATACAAATAAGCGGGCATACGGATATTGGTTCTACTGATGAGTTTAATCAACAATTGTCCGAAGCAAGAGCAAAGTCTGTGCGTGATTATTTAGTTCAAATGGGTATTGATAGCAAAAGAATAACTTATGTCGGATACGGTAATAAACGACCTATTGCAGACAACAAAACAAAAGAAGGCAGAGCCCTAAATAGACGTATAGAAATTGAAATAACTAAAATGTAGCATTAGAACATTACTCGTAAAGATGCAATCCAATTTCTTCCTGGTGCATTGATGCCCGAAGCATAGGGTCTATACATTTTGTCTAAAATATTTTCAACCCCTAAGCCAATAGAAATCTGCTCTTGTGGAAAATAAGCAAATTTAAAATTTAATGTATACCAACTGGCAACATAAGCTTTGCCTTCGTTATCTTTGGCATAAGAAGGATTTTCTCTTTCTGTTAGAGCTAAATCTTTGTATTTTAATGATGCTTGGTAGTTTACATAAAAATTTACTCTAATACGAGTATTTTCGTAGGTAAGGTGAGTACTTCCGAACGCAGGTGCTGCATGCCTTAACGGGTAATAAGCTAAGCTATCCGTATTTTCTTCTTGCCCTTTTTGATAGGAATAAGTGCTACGCAGTTTGAAATTTTTATAAAAAAGTTCTAATCCGATTTGAAAACCGTAAACCCGTATTTTGGCTACATTTTGAATAGCTTGAACTCTACTCGGGCTACCGTTGTAATCAATTAAGGTATCTCCATTTAAGGAATAGTTTTTTCTTACCATAGCATCATAAAGCCATGTATGGTAGCCGGTGATGTCCCATCTTAAAAAATTGCCCCATGTTTTAGAGTTTCCGAGCTCTAAGTTAAAGACCTTTTCAGGTTTAAGGTTCGGATTGGGAACCACGATATAACCAGGTGTAGATTCAAAGACTTTTGAAATATCATCTACATTAGGAGCACGAAATCCGTTTGAAATATTTAGGTAAAGTTTCCAATTTTCATCAGGTATCCAAACAGCTCCTACGTGACCGCTCACATTCAGTACACTTATTCTTGCTTCCTTGTAAGGAAAAGGAAATAAAGAAGTATCAAAAGGGGTATACACATAAAAATGATTGGCTCTTAATCCACCGTTGAAAGCCCATTTACTTTGAGGTTTATACATCAAACTTGCAAAAAGCGCATGAGAAAACCATAAAGAACCGTTAGGATAACGCGTCAGAGAAGGTGTTTTTTCATAAGTCCTAATATTTTCTTTATGTGCACGAGAAATAACCTGATTATAAACGTTTTCTATTCCATAAGTTAATGAGAATTGAGGGTTGATGTTTTTATTAAAATCTAAATTAAGGGAATAGGCAGGTACATTTTCTATTTGAGCATTTTTTTGAGTAGAGTTAAACCTGCGGTCGTAGCGGCTTTCTTCAAAGAATTGATAAGCTAAAATAAGTTTCATGGTATCAAATAAAAGTGTAGGTTTAGAAAAAGAGAAACCCAAACGATGCATTTGCCATTTTTGGGGTCCGTAATACCATTCAGCCCAACGAGGTAAGCTATCTTTCATGACCGTAAGCCTATCATAACGACCATAATTAGAGGTTTGCGATAAATGAAACCCGTATTCTATGTCCCAAAAAGCAGATGGTTTCCAACGAATTTTTTGCATTAAATTCACTTGATGATACTTAGAACCAATTTGTAGAGTAGAATCTGGGTTAGGAATCATGTAGTCTTGTTGATGAAAAGAAAGAACATAAAAGCGCCGATAAAAGTCAGGGATTGGTTGATAGGCGCCGGAGCGCAAATCTTGGTAGTCTGCATAAGTGAAAAGTGTAAGAAAAGAAAACTTTTTTGTTTTTAGGTTCAAATCAAGGTGTTGAGTTTTTTCCTGGTTAGCGGTAGAATAACGCGAGAAGGCATTTCCGCTTACAGATATTTTAGTAGGTTCATCAGAAGAAAGAAATTGAGGAATAAGCGTTTGGAAGTTCATTACCCCGCCGATAGCATCACTTCCATAAATCACGGACCCGGGTCCGAAAAGTACTTCTGTTTTTTGTAAAGCATTTGCATCCAAAGAAATCACATTTTGTAGATTTCCAGAGCGGAAAATGGCATTGTTCATGCGTACTCCATCTACTACAATCAACAAACGACTAGTTGCCATGCCCCTTATCATCGGAGAACCACCACCTAATTGGCTTTTTTGTATAAATACATAACCACTGGTACCGAGTAAATCTGCTGTCGTTTGAGGATTCTGAAAAGCAACTTCCCGCATTTTAATTATTTCTACACGATGTGGAATCTCTCTAAGGTTTTGTTCCCAACGATTGGCACTTATTACAAC
>Ga0068706_1000645_pt1 | contig 16255 bp, 17 predicted proteins | sample YNPMSBMetaG_FD_65632 | JGI IMG/M metagenome (GOLD analysis project Ga0068706, IMG submission 65632) | Anoxygenic and chlorotrophic microbial mat microbial communities from Yellowstone National Park, USA - YNP MS-B MetaG | ecosystem: Environmental > Aquatic > Thermal springs > Hot (42-90C) >...
GTGGCTCGAGCGAATCGAACGCCATGTCCGGCCGCGGCCCTCGCTTCTGACCGGCGCGATCGGCGCACGGCTGATCGGCTTCTACGGCGCGTGGCTCGCTTTCCTCGTCACCATCCCGCTGCCGCTGACCAACGGGCCGACCAGCCTCGCCTGCGCGATCATGGCCTTCGGGCTGATGGAGGAGGACACGCGGCTGATCCTCGCCGGGGCCGTGGTCGGCGTCGGCGCCTCGGTGCTCGCGCTCTCGATCATCGGCGGCTTCGGATGGATCCTCGCCCAGGGGCTCGGCGTCATCTTCTGACCGGGGTCGCGTCGCGACTCCGGTCAAGGGGTTGCGGCACGGAGACGACCGGTGCACGCTCGTTTGAGGCGCCGGTGGCCCGAGAGGGCTGGAACGGGAACGCGGTGAGGGCCTTCCGTCCGAAGCCGCGGCCGCCCCCGCAACTGTAGGCGAGGAGTTCGTGCCACAGGCCACTGGATGATGCGGCACCGCATCGTCTGGGAAGGCGGCAGGAGCGCAGGGCGATCGCCCTCCCTCGCGAGCCAGGAGACCGGCCGGCGCCAGTCATTCGCGCGCGCGGGGCGGGGTGAACCTGCGCAACGGACAGAAGTCCGCATGCGGCGACACCCGGGTGGGGTGTGTCGTGCCGCTGGGGGGCGGACGGACATGGTCATGACGCTTCGGTCCTGCCGCGCACGGCAGCGCTCCGCCTGTCCTCGACAGAAAAGGAGCACTGCATGCGCAACGCCTTCAGCGCGGGGACCTGCCTCGCCGCCCTCTTCGCTGCCCTGAGCCACACCGCGCCCGCCTTGGCGCAGGAGCAGGCATCGCCCTTACGCGCCCTGCCAGAGACGGTGGTCACGGCGACACGTATACCCACCCCCCTCGAGCGGATCGCCGCGGGCGTGACGGTGATCGACCGCCGCACCATCGAGGAGCGGGGCTACGCCACGCTCGCCGAGGCGCTGACGGCCGTGCCGGGGCTGCGGATCCGGTCCTCCGGCGGGCCCGGCGCCGAGGCTTTCGCCTTCATCCGCGGCGCCGAGAGCAAGCACACCCTCGTGCTGATCGATGGCGTCCCGGTCAACGACCCCTCGAACCCGGGCGGCGCGTTCGACTTCGGCAAGGACACGCTCGGCGATGTCGAACGCATCGAGATCGTGCGCGGCCCGATGTCGACGCTCTACGGCTCGAATGCCGTCGGCGGCGTTATCAACATCATCACCCGCCGTGCCACAGACCGCGCCGTCGCAGGCTCTGCCCAGATCGGCGCCGGCTACCCACGCGAGGCGTCGGGGCGAGTCTTCGCCTCCCTCCGTCACGGCCCCGTCGACGGCTCGATCAGCCTCGAGTCGCTCTCGCGGCACGGCTCGAACGCGATCGCCGACCGGTTGCGCTTGAACACAGGCGAACGCGACGGCTTCCGCGGCCAGACCGGGGCGGCGCGGCTTGGGCTGCAGCCAGCGCCCTGGGTCAGGCTCGACGTCTTCGGCAGGCAGCGCTACGCGGCCTATGGCCTCGACGGTTTCGACAACGCGGGGCGCCTCGTCGACGACCGGAACTACGAGGGGCGTGACAGGCTCGGCGTGTTCGGGGGAGCGGTGACGCTGACACCGCTCGGCGAGGCGCTTGAGACACGGCTCAGCGTGGTGCGCACACGCTATGTCCGGTCGCTCCGGAACCGGCCGGACGAGTTCTCTAACAGCCGCACGGACGACCGCTCTGAGGGGCAGCGTGACATCGTTTCGCTCGACAACACGCTGCGGCTTCCCGATCTCGGGCCGGTCGGCCTCGCGGCGGTGACGTTCGGGGCGTCGCGCCGGTGGGAGGGTCTAGACACAGACACGAGCTTCTCCAGCCTCAAGGAAACGGACCGGAGCGACGGCCTCTAAGCCGGGCTTCAGGGGCGCCTCTTCGGGCGCCTTGACCTTACCGCGCAAGTGCGGCGGGAGGATGCGGAAGGCTTCGGCACGGCCAACACCTGGCGCCTCGGCGTCGTCGTCCAGCTGCCCGAGATCGCAAGCCGCATCAAGGCCGCCTACGGGACGAGCTTCCGTGCTCCCGATCTCTTCGATCGCTTCGGGTTCGGCGGCAACCCGCTGCTCCGCCCCGAGCGCGGCCGCAGCGTCGAGGTGGGGGCGGAAGCCGATCTCCCGCTGTTCGGTCTGGCTGACGGCGTGACGCTCGGCGCGACCTGGTTCTCGAGCAGGATCACCGACCTTATCCAGTATGTCGGCCCGTTCCCGATCGGCCGGAACGAGAACGTGGGCCGAGCGAAGATCGAGGGCGCAGAGGCGGTGCTGACGCTGCGGCCCGCAAGCTGGGCCACGCTCATCGCCACCTACACCTACACCGACGCGCGCGACGCGCAGGACGATACGCGCCTGCTGCGCCGGCCGGAACATGCGGCCTCGGCCTCGGCGCAACTCGTGTTCGGCCGCTTCACCCTGAGCCCGGAGCTCGTGTTCGTCGGGCGCTTCCGCGACGTGCTCTACACGGATGACGGGCAATTCGCCGGGCGGGGGATTTCCCCCTCCGGCGTGCTCGCGAACCTCTCGGCAAGCTACCGACTGACGGAGACGCTGAGGCTGATCGCGCTCGCACGCAACATCGGCGACAGCGACTTCGAGCCGACGAACGGCTACCGCACGCCCGGTCGCTCGGTGTTCGCCGGGCTCACGGCGCGCTGGTGATCAGCGCGTCGCGCCCGGCTGCCACAGCACCTCGGTGGCGCCGCGGCCGTTGAGCCAGCGGCCAAGCACGAACAGATGATCGGAGAGGCGGTTGAGGTAGCGCACCGCCTCCGGGTTGACCGGCTCGGCGTTGGCGAGGGCTACCGTCGCCCGCGCTCGGCGGCGCGCGCGATCGTCCGCGCATGGTGCGCCCAGGCCGAAGCCGGGCTGCCGCCCGGCAGCACGAAGGACTTCAGCGGCGGCAGCTCCCCGTTCATGCGCGCGACCTCCTCCTCGAGCCGTGCGATTTGCCCCGGAACGATGCACAGCGCCGCGCCGTCCGCCTCGCGGCGCAACAGGCGCATCAGGGCGAAGCCTTGGGCAGGGTCGAGATCGGCGGCAGGTTCATCGAGCAAAAGCGCGTCCTCCCCGGTCGCGAGCGCGCGCGCGAGCATCGCCCGCCTTGCCTCGCCGCCGGAGAGCGTGTCGACCCGACGTTCGGCGAGCGCCTCGAGCCCACAGGCGGCAAGCGCGGCCGCGACCTCTGCCTCTCCCCGGTCGCCATGCGGCAGACGGCCGAGCGCCGCGACCTCGCGCACCGTCATCCCCCATGCAGCACGGGCTCCTTGTTCGAGCCAAGCGACACGCCGCGCCCGCTCGCGCCGATCGAGGCGGGCGAGCGGCACGCCCTCGAGGCTCACTCCCCCTGCATCGGGAACCAAAAGCCCCGCGAGCACGGAGAGCAGCGTCGTCTTGCCCGCCCCGTTCGGCCCGGCGAGAGCGGTGAGCATGCCGCGCTCGAGAATAAGCGAGACGTCGTCGAGCACGCGCCTCTCCCCGCGACGAACCACGAGGTCACGCGCGGCGATCACGACCGCCCGGCTTGCGCGACCGCGAGCTGCAGGAGCATCGGCGCCCCGAGAAGCGAGGTCAGCACCCCGAGCCGAAGCTCCTGCTGAAGCGGAAGGAGGCGCACGAAAATGTCGGCGGCGAGCACGAGGGACGCCCCGCCGAGAGCCGAGGGCAGGAGCAGCGCACCCGGCCCCGTTCGCCGGCGGCAAAGCGCAAGAGATTCGGCACGATCAGCCCGACGAAGCCCACGCCGCCCGCGACGGCAGCGCCTGCGCCGACCGAGAGGGCCGCTCCGGCGGCGGTTCGGCGCACGGTCGCCGCGACATCGACGCCGAGGCTTTCCGCCGTCGCCTCGCCAAGCGAGAGCGCATCGAGACGCCGGCCGAGGCCAAGAAGCAGGGCAAGCCCTAGGGCGACCGCAGGCAGGGCGAGGGCCACTTCGCGCCAGCCCCGGTCCTCGAGGCTGCCGAGGAGCCACACCGTGATCTCGGCAAGAGCGAAGGGGTTGGGGGCGAAGGAGAGGGCGACCGCGACTGCCGCCCCCGTGAGAGAGGCGACGGCGATGCCCGCGAGCACGAGCGAGGCCCCGGTTCCGGTGCGTGAGGCAAGGGCGAGGATTGCGCCCGCGGCGGCGGCCGCGCCGAGGAGCCCTCCCGCTGGCAGGGCGAGCGAGGCGACCGAGGCGGCACCGTAATAGTAGGCGAGCACCGCGCCGAGGGAGGCGCCGCCCGTGACGCCGAGCAGGCCCGGTTCGGCGAGACGGTTGCGCAACAGGCCCTGCAGCGCCGCCCCGGCCGCGCCGAGGCCGGCGCCGATGCCGAGCGCAAGAAGCGTTCGCGGCGCGCGCAGCTCCTACAGGATCGCGCCGTCGACCACCCCGATCCCGGCCTGGCCGACGAGAAGCGACAGGGCCGAGAGGGTCGCGGTCAGGGTCGCAAGCCCGGGCGTCATCGGTATCGGGCGAGCAGCACGGCGGCATGGGCCGTGGCGGGGCTGCCGCAGGCAAGCAAGGCGGGGTCGAGCACGGCGCGGCGAATGCCGGCGGCGGCGATCGCCGGATGATTAGGTGAGCGCTGTCGAGAGAGAGGCAGGGCCGCCCGGGGGCGCCGTCACAAGCAGCGCGGGCGGGTCGGCGAGGAGGCGCTCGAGCGGGATGAAGCCGTAGCCCGGGTGGGCGGCGGCGTTGCGGAACCCGGCGGCCTCGAGCACCGCGTCGGCGAGCGTGCCGCGCCCCGGCGCGAAGCCGCGCGCCTGCCACACGAGCGCCCGCGGCGGCTCCCCCGTCCGTGGCGGGATGGCGACGAGTGTCGCGCGCATCTCCGCGGCGATGGCGCGCGCACGCTCCGCCTCGCCCACGGCGTCGCCCACCCGAAGGAGCTGCTCCTCGATCGCCGCGAACCCCTCCGCAAGCCCGAGCCTGAGCACCGGAACGCCGCGGCGCTCGAGCGCCTCGGCGGCCCCGCGCCCGCCCCAGGGGCCGGCGACGGCGAGATCGGGCTTGAGCGGCAGAACCGCCTCGGCCGCGGGGCGCACGCGCGGGAGGCCGCGTGCCTGTTCCGCGACCGCCGACAGTGTCGGGTCCTCGGCGAGCGGCGAGAGGGCGGCGATTCGCTCCCGCGGCAGAACCAGGACGAGGAACTGGTCGGCGCAGAGGTTGAGCGACACCACACGCTGCGGCGCTGCCGCGGCCGGGGCGGCAAGCGCGAGCGCGAAGAAGAGCGCCGCGAGGCTAGACGACAACGACACCGTGATGCTTCGCCTTGTGCGGCGGCTCAACGTGGATGGTGATGACGCTGTCGGCGATCTCCGCCTTCAACGCCTCCTCCACCCGGTCGCAGATTTCGTGCGCGGTGCCGACACGCATCTCCTCCGGCACCACGAGATGGAACTCGATGAATGTGAAGCGCCCGGCATGCCGGGTGCGGATGTCATGCGCCTCGATCGCACCGGCGGCGTGGGTGGCGACAATGCCGCGGATCCGCGCGAGCAGCTCAGGGCGAACGGCCTCGTCCATCAGCCCGCCCACGCTCTCGCGCACGAGACGCCAGCCCGACCAGAGGATGTTCAGCGCCGTGAGCGACGCAACGGCCGGGTCGAGCCAGAGCATGCCGGTGACGGCGACGAGGCCGACGCCGACGAGCACGCCGAGCGAGGTGACCACGTCGGCGAGGATGAGATGCGCATCGGCCACCAGCGCGGGCGAGCGCAGCCGCCGCCCGCGGCGGAACAGGACGGCCGCCCAGACGCCGTTGATCACGGTCGCGACCCCGTTCGCGGCAAGCCCGAGCACCGGCTCGTCCGGCGCGCGGGGCGAGAGCAGGGCGAGCCAGGATTCGCGGAGGATCAGCCCGGCGGCGACGACGATCAGCACCCCTTCGAGAACGGCGGAGAAGTACTCGGCCTTCGCGTGGCCGTAGGGGTGGTTCGCGTCCGCCGGGCGCTGCGAATAGATCACCGCCGCGAGGGCGGCCGACGTGGCGACGACGTTGACGACGCTTTCGAGCGCGTCCGCCATCAGCGCCACGCTGCCGGTGAGCCACCAGGCAGCGGCCTTGAGGCCGAGCACCAGCAGGGCGACGCCGATGCTGGTGGCGGCGAGGCTGGTCTCGCGCGTCATGGCGGCCCCTTAGCACGGGGTATGCGGGTGCGTGAAGCGACTTGAACAGCTGTTCAACTGTTGAACTGACATGCCCGCAGCGCAGTGCGCGTTGCCCTCTCCCCCTCTTCCGCGCGCGGGAGAGGGGCAGGGTGAGGGGATCAGACCGAGAAGTACTTGGCCCGGCGGTGATGCACCACGATCGCCGAGGTGGACTGCTCGGGGTGGAGCTGCCACTCGTCCGAGAGGCTCACCCCGATCCGCTCCGCCCCCAGCAGGCGCAACAGCGGCTCCTGATCCTCGAGCCGCGGGCAGGCCGGGTAGCCGAAGGAGTAGCGGCTGCCGCGATAGCCCTGCTGCAGCATCTTCTCGATGTCGCGGTCATCTTCGGCGGCGAAGCCGAGCTCGGCACGGATCCGCTTGTGCACGTACTCGGCCATCGCCTCCGCCACCTCGACCGAGAGCCCGTGCAGGTAGAGATAGTCCCGGTAGCGGTTCGCCTCGAACCACTCGCGCGCGACATCGGAGGCCTTCTGCCCCACCGTGACCACCTGCAGCGCGATCACGTCGCGGTTCTCGGGTCCGTCGTCGATGTCGCGGAAGAAATCGGCGATGCACTCACCGTCCTCCTTTGCCTGGCGCGGCAGGGTGAAGCGCGCAAGCTCGGTGGTGCCGTCCTCGTCGAACACCACGACGTCGTTGCCCTCGCCGGCAGCCTTCCAGTAGCCGTAGATCGCCTGGGGCTTGAGGATGTCCTCCTCCTCGCAGAGCTTGAGCATGCGCTTCAGCACCGGGCGGAGCTCCTGCGTCGCCCAGCCGAGGAAGTCCTCGAGCCGACGCCCTTGTTTGCGGAAGCCCCACTGGAACTGGTAGAGCGAGCGCTCGTTGATGAAGGGCACCACCGCCCTGGTCGGCGCCTCGACGAGACGCGGCCCCCAAAAGGGAGGTGTCGGCGTCGGGTCGTTGCCGCGAAGGCGTCGCCGACGCGCTGCCGCATAGGCGCGGTCGACGGGCTGGGTCGCCGCTTCCGTCGCAGCACCAAGCGTGCGGCGCGTGTTCGAGGGCTTGCCTTTGCGCCTCGCCTGGACGGCGGCGAGATAGTCGTCGAACTGGCCGGAGACGACTTTGTCCATCAGCGAGAGCCCGTCGAACGCATCGCGCGCGTAAGCCACGCGCCCCGACCCCTAGGCTGCGACACAGTCCTGCTCGACGAAGGTTCGGGTGAGCGCGGCGCCGCCGAGCATCACCGGGATGGAGACGCCAAGCCGCGTCATCTCCTCGAGATTCTCGCGCATCACCACGGTCGACTTGACGAGCAGCCCCGACATGCCGATCGCGTCGGCGCGGTTCTCGTTCGCCGCCTTCAGCATCTCGGCGAGCGGCACCTTGATGCCGAGATTGATCACCCGGTAGCCGTTGTTGGTCAGGATGATGTCGACGAGATTCTTGCCGATGTCGTGCACGTCTCCCTTCACGGTGGCGAGCACGATTGTTCCCTTTTGCTGGCCCTCGACGCGCTCCATCAGCGGCTCGAGATAGGCCACTGCCGCCTTCATCGTCTCGGCGCTCTGAAGCACGAAGGGAAGCTGCATTTTCCCTGCGCCGAAGAGCTCGCCAACCACCTTCATCCCGTCGAGCAGGATGTCGTTGATGATGGCAAGCGGCGTATGCCCCTTGGCGATCGCCTGCGCCAGATCCTTCTCAAGTCCCTTGCGGTCGCCATCGACGATCCGCTCCTTGAGCCGTTCCTCCACCGTCTCGGCGCGCCGCTTTCGGCCCGTGTCGGCGGCCTTGCGGTCGGCGAACATGGCGAGCATCGCCTGCAGCGGGTCGTAGCCCTCGGCGCGCCGGTCGAAGATCAGGTCCTCGGCGACCTTCACCTCCTCGGGCGGGATCTGGTGCAGCGGCTTGATCTTCGAGACATGCACGATCGCCCCGGTCATGCCCGCCTTCAGCGCATGGTCGAGGAACACCGAGTTCAGCACGTGGCGTGCGGCCGGGTTTAGCCCGAAGCTGATATTGGAGAGGCCGAGGATGATCTGGATGTCTGGGAACTCCTCGCGGATCAGCCGGATCCCCTCGAGCGTCCAGAGGCCGAGCTTGCGGTCGTCCTCGTTGCCGGTCGCGATCGTGAAGGTGAGCGGATCGATCATCAGATCGGACGGCGGCAGACCGTAGCGGCCGCAGGCGAAGTCGACGAGCCGGCGGGCGATGCGGAGCTTGTCCTCGGCGGTCTTCGCCATCCCTCCCTCGTCGATGGTGAGCGCGATCACCGCCGCGCCGAACTTGCGCGCGAGCACCATGCGCTCGGCGGCCGCACGCTCCCCCTCCTCGAAGTTGATCGAGTTGATGATCGGCTTGCCGCCGTGCAGCTTCAGCGCTGCCTCGATCACGGCTGTTTCGGTGCTGTCGATCACAAGCGGCGCGTTCACCGAGGAGGTGAAACGCTTGATCACCTCCGACATCTCGAAGAGTTCGTCGCGGCCGACAAAGGCGGTGCAGACATCCAGCGCGTTCGAGCCTTCGGCGACCTGCTCGCGCCCCATCGCCACACAACCATCCCAGTCGTTCGCCGCCTGCAGCTCGCGCCATTTCTTCGAGCCGTTGGCGTTGCAGCGCTCGCCGATCGAGAAGTAGCTGTTCTCCTGCCTGAGCGGCACGGCGCCGTAGAGCGAGGCGACGGAGGGAACCCACACGCTCTTGCGCGGCACCGGGGCGGGCCTGAGCCTGCCGCCCGCACGCCGGCGCAGCATCGCATCAAGGGCCGCGATATGGCTGTCGGTGGTGCCGCAGCAGCCGCCGACGAGGTTGAGCCCGTCCTCCTCGATGAAGCGCTCGATCCAGGTGGCGAGCTCTCCCGTCCCGGGGTGAGGGGATAGTGGGTCCGGCCGTCGACGAGCTCCGGCAGGCCGGCATTGGGCTGAACCGAGATCAGCCCGGGCCAGTTCTGCGCAAGCCAGCGCACGTGCTCGGCCATCTCCTGCGGCCCGGTGGCGCAGTTGAGCCCCATCAGCGGCACGTCGAGAGCGTGCACCACCGTCGCGGCGGCGGCGATGTCGGGGCCGACGAGAAGCGTGCCGGTGGTCTCGACCGTCACCTGGACGAAGATCGGCAGCTCCTCGCGGCCCGCCTTGCGGCGCGCCGCCTTGCGCCGTTGACGGCGGCCTTGATCTGCAGCGTGTCCTGGCAGGTCTCGATCAGGATCGCATCCACACCGCCGGCGATCAGCCCATCGGCCTGGACGGTGAGCGCCGCCTCGAGCGTGTCGTAGTCGACATTGCCGAGGCTCGGCAGTTTCGTTCCCGGCCCGACCGAGCCGACCACCCAGCGGTGGCGCCCGTCGGCGAACTCCTCGGCCGCCTCGCGGGCGAGCTCCGCCGCGCGCTTGTTGAGCGCGAAGGCCTCGCCCTCGAGGCCAAATTCGCCGAGCGTGATCGGGCTGCCGCCGAAGGTGTTGGTCTCCACCATGTCGGCGCCGGCGGCGAAATAGCTGCGATGGATCTCGCGCACGATGTCTGGCCGCGAGATCAGAAGCACCTCGGTGCAGTTCTCCTTGCCGAGGAAGTCGCGCTCGACGTCGAGCGCCATCGCCTGGATCCGCGCGCCGAAGCCGCCGTCGCAGCGCAGAACCTGGTCCTTGAGCGCATCGAGCAGATGCGGGCGTGACATGGCGGTGTCTCCTCAGAGGACGGAGGCGATGCGCGTCTCGGCGCGCGGGGCGGGCGTCGCCGCGGGCGCGGTGGCGAGGTGGATCAGGACGGGCAGCGCTCCCTCGATCGCGACCGGCGGCGCGACCGCGAGGCCGGCCGCCTCGAGCGGGCGGGCGACCTCGGCCGGGGCGATCCCAGGGATGGTGTGGGCGAGACGGCGGATGAGGTCGTCGCGGCCGTGCGGGGCGAGGTCGATCACCGCGACCGTTCCGCCGGGGGCGACGAGACGCGCGGCCTCGGCGAGCACCACCGCAGGCTCGTCGGCGTAGTGCAGCACCATGCATAAGAGAACGAGATCGAACGAGGAATCGGGCAGCGGCAGGCGCGCCATGTCGGCCTGGCGCACGGAGCAGTGGGTGAGGCCGAGCTCGGCGATCCTCGTTCGGGCAAGCGCGAGCATGCGGCGCGAGAGGTCGATGCCGAGCATGCTCTCGGCGCGCGGGCCGAGGAGGGCGATCATCCGGCCGGTGCCGCAGCCGATGTCGAGGACGCGGCCGAGCCGCCCGCGCGGCAGCCGGGCGAGCAGAGCCTCCTCGATCGCCCCGGCGGGCAGGTCGAGCGCGCGCATCTCGTCCCAGGCGGCGGGATTGTCTCGGAACGCCGCGAGCGCCTCGCGCGCGCGCTCGGCCGCGCGGGCGGCGGCGCGCCGCCGGTCTGCGGCGCGGGTGGGGTCATCGGCGGGAAGCGTGTTGAGGGCGGCGGCAGCGAGCGCCGCGCCCGGGCCCTCGCGCGCCAGCCGGAACCACACATTTGCCCCTTCCGGCTGGCGCACCAGAACGCCCGCGTCGCAGAGGAGCTTCAGGTGACGCGAGAGCCTGGGCTGGGACTGGCCGAGGATCTCGGTGAGGTCGGAGACGCACCATTCGCCGGCGGCGCAGAGCGCGACGAGCCTCAGCCGTGTCGGCTCGGCGATGGCGCGCAGGGGGGCGAGTACCTGATCCATGGGTTCCTGATGACATAAAGATATGCTTATGTCCACATGATGATCGGAGAAATGCGCGAGCCGGCACGTCGGGACGATGGCCGGATCCCGCTCCGTGTGGTCGCACCGGAGGCGGTGGGAGAGGACGTCCCGGCCGAGACGGCGGTCGTTGCCCCCGCCGGACTCCCGGTCGGCGCCGCCGCCGTGGTCGAGCGCCTCGGCCCGGCGCCGCGCCGCCATGCGATCGGATGCCCCTGCTGTTCCGCGCCGCGCGGGGCGCTCGCAAACGCGCTTTCGCGCCTGTTTGTCAGGCGCGCCCGCGGCGAGGCCGGGTTCTTCCGCGAGGTGTTCGTCGCCCTGCCCGGCGAGGAGGTGGAGGAGGCTTTCGGCGACGTTTTGGTCTCGGCACGGTTCCGGATCGAGCGCTGAGCGCGCGGCCGCCGCTGCAGTTTCGGGAAGCGATCACCTGCGCCATGGCTCCCGCGGCGGGGTTGACCGGTTGCGCCCGCCCGGCATCATCGTGCACGGGCGCTGGCAGGGCCTCGCGGCGGAGGACTCACGGCATTGGCGGCGGAGGCACGCGGAACGGTCGCGCTGCTCGGGAGGCAGAGCGTTTCGCTCATGCGCGTGACCGCGGCGAGGGTCGAGAGCAGGCGTCGCGAGAGCGGCCGATGCCGCGCGAGCGGTCGCCATGCCGCCTGAGGGGGCGAGCTCGCCCCGCCCGGGCGAGGAAAGTTCGGGCTTCGACGTCGCCCTCGATCCCCCGCCTCTCGCCGCGGTGAGCGGGGGCAATACCGGGCTTCCGGGCGTGTGGAGCTTCGCCTCGCCGCAGCCCGGGCCGCACACCTGCCTGGTTTCGTTGATCCACGGCAACGAGTATGCCGGTGCGATCGCGCTTCTGCGCCTCTTCGGGCTTGGCGGCCTGCCCGCGCGCGGGCGTCTCTCCCTCGTCTTCGCCAATCTCGAGGCCTTCGCGCGGTTCGACCGGCGGGAGCCGACGGCGAGCCGCTATGTCGAGGAGGATCTCAACCGCCTCTGGTGTCGCGCCGTTCTCGACGGCGCGCGCGACAGCGTTGAGCTCCGCCGCGCCCGCGCCCTTCGCCCGCTGTTCGACACGGTCGATCTGCTCGTGGATTTCCACTCGATGCTCTGGGACGGCGACCCGCTGATCCTCTGCGGGGCGACGGAGAAGGCGCGGCGGCTCGCGCTCGCGATCGGCTCCCCGCCGCTCGTGGTGGGCGACCAGGGGCATGTCGGCGGCAGGCGTCTGATCGACTATCGCCCGTTCGCCGACCCGGGCTCGCCGCGCGCCGCCGTGCTCATCGAGGCCGGCCAGCATTGGCAACCGGGCACGGTGGACACCATGGCCGCGAGCATCGCGGGCACCCTGCGCCACACCGGGCAGATCGACGAAGCCGCCGCCGCCAGGATCGCCCCGCCCTGTCCCCGCCCCGCGCCGGTGTTCGCCCAAGTTACGATGACCGTGACGGCGGAGAGCAGCGCCTTCCGCTTCGTGCGCCCGTTCCGCGGCGGCGAGGTGGTGCCCGAGCGGAACACGCTGATCGCCCTCGACGGCGATGCCGAGATCAGGACGCCGCACGATGACTGCATCCTCGTGATGCCGTCCTTGCGCACAAGCCGCGGGCATACGGCCGTGCGGCTCGCGCGCCGGGTCACCTGAGGCTGAGGCCGTCTCCGTAGGCGCCCCACCCCCCCCACCGCTCAGGGCAGACCCACGCCGGCGAGGATCGCCTCGAACTCGGGCAAGCGGGCGTCGAACGTCGCCGCGTCGGCGACACAGATCAGCATCACGCGCTGCAGCGGCGTGTCGAGGAAGATCAGGAGCGACCGCAGGTTCGGCCCGCTGTCGCCAGGAGCCCGCCGCAGGTCGCCGACGACGCCGAGGCCGGTGATCCCGGCATGCGTCACGATGTCGAGGACGAGGAGGTCGTAGGCCTGGGCGAGCTGGGCGGCCATCGCCTGCTGGTAGTCGGGAGCGGCCGAGCGCTGGTTCAGCTCCTCCTGAGTGAGAAAGGCGTTGGCCGGAGCCTCGACGGTTGAGAGGCGGCAGCCGGTCTCGGTCTCGCCCGGCCTGCGGATGTCGAACACCGCCCGGATCGGGCCGGGGGGAAGCGGCGGGGCGGCGGTGGCGACCGTGCCCGCGGGCGCGGTGATCGCAAGCCCCGTGGCCGGGTCGCGCAGCGTCTCCGCGAGGGCAGGGCCCGCGAGCGCGAGCGAAAGCATCAGCGCGAGGACCGGGCGCATCACGCCAGCGCCTCCGCGATCGCCCGGTTCATCGCCCGCACCCCCGCGGCCGCGCCGTCGGGGTGGCCCCAGACGGCCGAGACGACGGCGAGGAAATCCGCCCCCGCACGCACAAGCGGGGCGCAGTTTTGCGGCGTGATGCCGCCGATCGCGACACACGGGATCTCGGTCGTCTCCGTCCACAGCGTGAGGATCTCCGGGTCGGGTCGGTGGCGCGTCGGCTTGGTGCCGGTGGGGAAGAAGGCGCCAAAGGCGACGTAGTCCGCCCCCGCCTCGGCCGCTTCCATCGCGAGGTGCCGGCTGTCATAGCAGGTGGCGCCGAGCGTCCGGTCGGGGCCGAGCAGGCGGCGCGCGGCGGCGAGGTCGCCATCCTCGCGGCCGAGATGGGCGCCGTCGCAGCCGGTCTCGACGGCGAGGTCGGCGCGGTCGTTCATCAGGAACGCCACGCCGCGCTCCTGCGCCACTGGGCGAAGCGCCTCCGCCGCGCGGCGCATCGCGTCGTCCTCGACGCCCTTGAGGCGCAGCTGTACCGCCGCGACGTCCCCCGCATCCAGCGCGGCGGCGAGCGTGTCGCGGAACGTTTCGGGGTCGAATGACGGCGGGGTGATCAGGTAGAGGCGGCAGCGCTCCTCCCGCCGCCCCGCCCCTGAGAACATGGTCAGAACTTGCCCTGATAGATCTCGATGATCTTGCCGAGCATCTCGAGGGCCTGTTCCTTCGGCCGCTGGAAAGTGTTCCGGCCGATGATCGAGCCGTTGCCGCCGCCATCGCGGATTGCGCGGCATTCGGCGTAGATCCCCTCGAGGTCCTTTGCCTCGCCGCCCGAGAACACGACGATCCGCTTGCCGCCGAAACAGGCCTGCACGACATGCTCGACCCGCTTGGCGAGTGTGGAGCCGTCGATCCTCTCCTTCTCGTAGACCTTCTTCGCGGCGTCGAGCGCGATCACCTCGGTCGGCGGCTTCACCTTGATGATGTGCGCCCCCATCAGCGCCGCCATGTGCGCGGCATAGGCGCAGATGTCGAGCGCCGTCTCGCCCGCCTTGTCGAGCATCGGCCCGCGCGGATAGGACCACACGACCACGGCGAGCCCCGCGCTCTTTGCTTCTTCGGCGAGCTCGCGCAGCTCCTCCATCATGCCGAACTGCTCCTCCGAGCCCGGATAGATGGTGAAGCCGATCGCCGAACAGCCGAGGCGGAGCGCATCGGCGACACTGCCCGTCACCGCCTGGTCCTTGATCGTGGAGAGCGAGTTGGAGCTGTTCACCTTCAGGATCGTCGGGATGGCGCCGGCATAGGTGTCCGCCCCCGCCTCGATCATCCCGAGCGGCGCGGCATAGGCCGACAGCCCCGCCTCGATCGCGAGCTGGAAATGGTAGTGCGGGTCATAGGCCGGCGGGTTCGGCGCGAAGCTCCGGGCTGGGCCGTGCTCGAACCCTTGATCGACCGGCAGGATGACGAGCTTGCCGGTGCCGCCGAGCTTCCCCTCCATCAGGATCCGGGCGAGATTGGCCTTGGTGCCGGGGTTGTCGCTCTCGTAGTGGGAGAGGATCTCCTTCACACGGCGGGTGATGCGCATAGCGGCCCTGTCCTCCGTCTCGGCTCTGTCGTCGCCGGCGGTGCTCTAGACGAAATGGCCCCGGGTGTCACGCCGCGCGCCCGAGCCAGAGGGGCAGTTTGCGCACCGCGCCATAGGCGCCGAGGTCGAGGGCAGTGGGGGCGGCGCGGAGCAGGATCGCGCCCTGCGTCGCGGCGATCGAGGCGAGCCTGAGGGCCTGCGCCTCCGCGCCGGTGAAGAGCACGCCGTCCGCCCCGGCGGCGAGAGCGGCCTGCACGATCCCCGCGGCATTGCCGCAGTCGAGCACGCCTCTCGCTGCCGCGCCGGGGACCTCCTCTCGCGCCGCCTCGAGCATCGCGACCCACCACGCGGGGCCGAGCAGGCGCGCCGCCTCGGGCGCGGAGAGCAGGAGCACCGGCCGTCCGGAGGCCGCGCGCAGCACCGTGCAGGCCTGATCGAGGCCACGCACGATCACGGCCGGTGGCAGGGCGTGCGACCCGGCGTCGTTGCTCTCGCCCCGTGCTGCCTCTAGCCTGCGCGGCATGGCTCGAGTCCCGATCGAGGATTGCCCGGATGCCCGATGCCGCCGCCGCGCCGACGCTCGCAGATGCCGCCGCCGCTCTCGAGAAGGCGGTCAGCCGCCTCGAGGACGTGGCCGAGGCGCTCGCCCACCGCGCCGCCGAGCGCGCCGAGCACGGCTCGGAGGCGGACCAGGCGGCGGCGGCCATGGCCGAGGCCGCGCGCCGGCTCGATGCCGTGATCGCGCGGCTCTCCGCCGTGCTTGAGGAGGAGTGATCCGGTGGGGCAGGTCACACTCAAGATCAACGGCTTCTCCTATCTGCTCGGCTGCCCGGACGGGGACGAGCCAAGCCTCGTGGCACTCGGTGCGGAGCTCGACCGTCGTATTGGCGCGATCAAGGCGCAGCTCGGCAATCTCGGCGAGGGGCGCCTGCTCGTGATTGCCGCGATCCAGCTTGCCGACGAGCTCGCAGACCTCAAGCGCGAGCTTGCGGCGGCACGCACCGCTCCTGACGGCGAGACGGCCCAGGCTCTGCTCGGCCTTGCCCGCCGGCTCGAAGGCGTTGCCAACCGGCTCGCCGAGGCCTAGCCTGCCAATCGCGGGGCTGCCCGGTGCGTCAGGCACGACATCCCCTGGGCCATTGTCCTTCCGATTGGGAGCTGTCCCTGTCGCGGTCGTGGCCGCGATACATGGCGCCCACCTGCGTTGAGCAGGCCTCGGCAGGATGCATCGCCAACGGCCAGGGTGGCTCCGCGCCCGCCTTACGATGAGAGGTCCAACGGCGAGCGAGGAGGGCAAGGCGCTCGTGCTTGCCAAGCGCGAGGCCCGCGCACGCGGCCTTGCGGCGCGCGCCACGGGCGAACCGCGCCTCGGGCTCCGGCTCGCCGGCCACGTGCTCGAGCGTCTCCCGCCGCCAGCGGGGGCCGTGGTCGCCGGCTACTGGCCGCTGAGGGACGAGATCGATCCGCGGCCCCTGATGCTCGCGCTCGCCGGGCGGGGGCATCCTCTCGCCCTTCCGGTCGCCGGCCCGCGCGGGACGCCGCTCCGCTTCCGATGCTTCCGGTTCGGCGATCCACTCGAGCATGGGGCGTTCGGAACGAGCCACCCGCTCGCGGACGCCGGAGAGGTGGAGCCGGACGTTGTGCTCGTGCCGCTCGTC
>Ga0068706_1000646_pt1 | contig 16255 bp, 15 predicted proteins | sample YNPMSBMetaG_FD_65632 | JGI IMG/M metagenome (GOLD analysis project Ga0068706, IMG submission 65632) | Anoxygenic and chlorotrophic microbial mat microbial communities from Yellowstone National Park, USA - YNP MS-B MetaG | ecosystem: Environmental > Aquatic > Thermal springs > Hot (42-90C) >...
TTTAAATTCAAAAAGCAAAATACAAATCCTTAGATTGGGTCATTAGTTACTTTGCTCCAAAATGGGATATCCTGTTAAAAAAACTTTCTTTTAGTTTAGGTATTGCACCAAATGAATTTCAAACCAAACAAATCATTGAAAAAATTATAGAAATGCCTTTCAACCAAATCCGTGAAAAAATAATGCCTAGCTTGTCTTTATTTTATGTTTTGGTAGGCATACAAATATTGATTTTTTTGTATTTATGGACAAGCGTATAAAATCCATTGGTATTATCGGATGCGGTAATTTAGGAACTCATTTGGCTTTACATGCACATAAATTATCCTTAGAACTTTGTTTTGTATATAACCGTACTCCGCAAAAAGCCATTTTATTAGCCAATTCCTTAGGCACAAAAGCTTTAAAAGATTTGTCCGAGATTACTTCTTGTGATGTTCTATTTTTAACGGTTCCTGATGAACAAATACAACAGGTTACGCAAGAATTATCAACTTATCCTGATAGATTATCTCAAACTATGGTTGTACATTGCAGCGGTGCTACGAATTTAGAGAGTTTAAATCAATTTTCTTACTACGGTGTTTTTTATCCTTTACAAACTTTTACAATCAATAAAATTCCTGATTGGCAAAAAATTCCTATTTTTGTTGAAGGAAATACTGAAATTGTAGCCCAAAAATTAACCGAATTAGCTCATCTTTTTTCTGATAATGTAAAAAAAATGAATTCAAAAGAACGCTTGAAGCTACATTGCGGAGCGGTTTTTATTTCTAATTTTGTTCACGCATTAGCTCACATCGCTTTAAAAGTATCAAAACAAACAGATTTCCAAAGTATTTTTTTCCCGCTAATCAATGAAGCAGTGCAAAAGTTACAATATTATACGCCTGAGGCTTGCATCACAGGTCCTGCAAAAAGAAAAGACATTCAAACAATCAATAAACATCTTGATATCATAGAAGAAGGTAACATCCGTGAGATTTATCATTTGTTTACTGAATATATTCAAAAAAAACTATAAACATTTTAAAAAATAGTTAATTTTGCGGCATGGATTTTCTTTTAGAGGGCTATCATTGGTTTAAAGACTTGATAAATCCGGAAGTTTTGGCCAAGGGCGGCTTAATTACTTTAATTTTAGTTGTTTTTGCGGAAACGGGCTTGATGATAGGCTTTTTTTTACCTGGTGATTCTTTACTTTTTACAGCCGGCTTGCTTTGTTCTTCTGGGGTCTTAGAAGTTAGTTTTCCCGTTTTATTGATAAGTTTGATTGTTTCAGCTATATTAGGAGACCAAACAGGTTATTATATCGGTAGACAAATGGGAGAAAAGCTATTTACTCGTGAAGAATCCTGGTTTTTTAAACCTAAATACGTACAAAAGACCAAAGAATTTTACGATCGACACGGTGGTAAAGCTATTGTTCTTGGCAGATTTGTTCCTATTGTAAGAACTTTTGCTCCTATGATTGCCGGCGTCGCTAAATTAGAATACAAAACGTTTGTTTTTTACAATATTTCGGGCGGTATTTTATGGATTACCAGCATGTTGACCGCAGGCTATTTGTTAGTTCAGTGGATACCCGGCATCAAAGAGTATATTCATTTTGTTGTACTCCTGATTATTATCATCTCTGTAATTCCTATTTTTACTACTTATGTTTCTGAAAGAAAATTAGCCAAGAAACAAAAAAATAGCTTATGAGAAAATATATTTTCATTCTTTTAATTTTTTCTTATCTATCTGCACAAAAAAAACAAATTACGCTATCCGATATTTGGGTAGAAAATAAATTTTATCCTGCTGCTATTGAGCAATTCCGTTGGATGAATGACGATAAGTTTTATACGGGCTTAGCAAATGGTACTAAATTATTCAAATACAACGTTTTAGATAAAAATTTTAAAGAACTAATCTTTGAAACCACTTCTTTTAAAGACCCTTTTCCGCAGAAAATTCAAGATTATCAATTCTCAAAAGATGAAAATTATATTCTGTTAAAAAGTAAGGTAGTTCCTATATATAGGCACTCAACGAAAGAAGTTACTACTTTATTAGATTTAAAAACCAAAACATTTGTTAATATTCATGAGGGGAAACTAATTTCTCATGCAACTTTGTCTCCTGATAATCAAAAAGTTGCTTATGTTTACGAAAATAATCTATTTGTTCAAGATATTAAAACCAAAGAAATAACTCGTATTACACGAGATGGGGAAAAAAATAAAATTATCTACGGTTTTTGTGATTGGGTTTATGAAGAAGAATTCAGTTTTACCAAAGCTTTTGAATGGTCTCCGGATGGAAAAAAAATTGCTTTTTATAGATTTGATGAAAGCCAAGTTCCGGAGTTTTCTATGGATATTTATGGTGAACTTTATCCGAAACAGGAACGTTTCAAATACCCAAAAGCAGGAGAAAAAAATTCAGAAATCAATATTTATGTTTACGATTTAGAAACAAAATCTTTAAGTTTGATGGATATAGGTAATGAAAAAGATATCTATATTCCTCGTATTCGTTGGTCAAGTTCTTCTAATGAATTAGCCATCCTTAGGATGAATAGGCTTCAAAATCAAGTAGATGTTTTGTTATGTAATACTGTTGACGGTTCTCACAAAATTATTCTTACCGAAAAATCTGATACCTATATTGAGGTTACGGACTATATGCTGTTTTTTTTAGAGAATGGTAAAGAATTTTTGTGGACATCTGAGAAAGATGGCTTTAATCATATATACTTGTATGATCTTAGCGGAAAACTTATCAGGCAAATTACTACTGGAAATTTTGAGGTTCAAGAAATTTTAGGGGTGGATAATAAAAAGCAAATGATTTACTACATGTCATCGGAGGTAACGCCTTTGGAAAAGCATTTTTATCAAATTTCTTGGAATGGGAAAAATAAAAAAAGGCTTAGTTTAGAGCCGGGTAGTCATACAATTAGTTTATCATCATCTTTCAATTATTATATTGATACGTATAGCCAAATAGGCGTTCCCCCAATCACGAAGTTGATGAGCATAGAAGGGAAGTTAATCAAAGAAATTGAAAATAATAAAGAGTTGAGCGAGCGTTTGCAAGCCTATGAAATCAGTAAGCCTGAATTTTTTAAATTTAAGACATCGGAAGGGGTGGAATTAAATGGATGGATGATAAAACCTGTAAACCTTGATGAGAACAAAAAGTATCCTGTTTTAATGTATTGTTATGGAGGTCCAGGGCATCAAACGGTTGTGAATAGTTATAACAGCACAAACTTTTTTTGGTATCAAATGTTAGCAAGTAAAGGGTATATAATCGTATCAATAGATAATCGTGGAACGGGAGGCAGAGGCGCTGCTTTCAAAAAAGCAACCTATAAACAACTCGGAAAATTAGAATGCATAGACCAAATAGAAGGAGCTAAATACTTAGGTCAATTAAAATTTGTAGATTCTAAAAGGATAGGAATTTGGGGATGGTCCTTTGGAGGTTATTTGACTACGTTATGTATGACTAAGGGTAGTGAGTACTTTAAAGCAGGGATAGCCGTTGCACCTGTAACGAATTGGCGATTTTACGATACTATCTACACGGAAAGATATTTACAAAGACCACAGGATAATCCTTCTGGCTATGACGATAATTCTCCGATTCATTTTGCAGATAAATTAAAAGGAAGTTATTTGATTGTACACGGTACAGCAGATGATAACGTGCATTTTCAGAATGCCATGGAAATGGTAGATGCCTTAATAAAAAATAATAAACAATTTGAACAATTTTTTTATCCCAATAGAAACCATGGGATTTATGGAGGGGTAACTAGATTACATTTATATACCAAGCTAACTAATTTTATTTTAAATAACCTATAATTCACAGGAGATGTGGGAAAATTATAACTATTTGAAAATCAATAATTTTAATTTATTATGCAAGCAAATTTAAAAGATTTGAAGTGAATTTTTTTTATGATATTTGAAAATAAAATAAACATAGTGTATATTTGCACAAAACTAAAATAAATTTGATTGGACAATGATGTTAAATACAAACGATAGTTCCCGAATGAATGGACCTCTGCAATTCAGTTATCCATGTTTTATAGACATGCTGTCAAACAATCTTGTATTTATGTATAGGGGGGTAGTAACCTCGGATTTGGTTACTTATGTACTTCAGATAATGGAAGAAAAATTAGAAGAAGATAAGGTAAGCAAAAAAACATCTAAGAAAGTGTTTAATGTGATGATAGAATGCTTAAGGAATGTATATTCAGATGGAATAAATCAGGAATTGTCAGAAATAGAATCAACAGCTATTTTATTAGTGAAATCAGAGGATGACGGGTATTTAGTATCCACGGGGAATTATATAAAAAATACAGAAGTTGAGCTTTTGAAAAATAGATTAGATAAAATAAATCAAATGGATGGAGAGAAACTGAAAGTATATTATCAGGAACTTCTCGCTAGTCCTGTTACAGAGAAAGGCATAACTAGTTTAGGGATGATTGATATTGCACGAAAATCCAAGCAAAAGATTGCGTATCAATTTCAGACGGTAAATGAGTTTTTTACGTTTTTTACATTAGAAGCCAAAGTAGTAAGGAAATAAAAATAATTTAGCTATGCTAAAACCATTGAAAATAGAACCGACACATAAAACGCCGAGGGTATATTTAGAACCTGAAACTAACACCTTTGAATTAGGTGGAAGATCTATTCCTGAAGACTCTGTGGGCTTTTATAAGCCTATATTGGAATGGATTGATGCATATGCAGAAAATCCTAATCCTAAAACAGAGTTTAAGTTTGAGTTGGAGTATTTTAACACGAGTTCCTCTAAGAACATTTTAGAAATATTAAAAAAATTAGAGGGCATTTTTAATAAGGGGAATGATGTACACATCATTTGGTATTACGACGAGGATGATGAGGATATGGAGGAAACTGGTGAGGACTACAAAGCATTGCTTCAGGTACCATTAGAATTAGTAATGAAGGCACACTATTAAAGAATTAAACGGATATGACATATAGCTATTTTAAAAATATGCAGGTAAACAACGTAATTTTTGTTTACCAAGGTGAAGTAACAGCAGATTTGGTTTCGTCCATCCTTCAAATGATGGAAAATAAGTTGGATGGTGACGGGGAAGATAAAAAAGTAAAAAAGAAAGTGTTTAATGTAATGGTTGAATGTCTACAAAATGTATATCATCACTTGGATGCTTTAGAAACTTCATCTGTAAGTGGTAAAATTAACGATAGAAGAGCTCTTTTAATGATTGGAAAAGAAGATACGGATTACTATGTTATTACAGGGAACTACATCCTGAACGAAAAGGTAAATGCTGTCAAAGAAAAATTAGAGCGTGTCAACAGGTGCGATAAAGAAGAACTTAAAAAACTTTATCAAGAGATTCTTTCAAATGAAGGAATGTCTGATAAAGGAACAGCAGGTTTAGGGATGATAGATATTGCAAGAAAGTCTGGGCAAAAGTTAGGTTATGATTTTCATTATGTTGATGAAAACTATTCGTTTTTTAGTTTAGAAGCAAAAATTTCAAGAGTACAGGTTTAATAAATTCGAAAAAATGAGAAATTTAATAATAGAACCAACCAGTAAAACCCCAAAAATTATTTTAAATGCAGACGTAAACGTTTTTGAAATTTCAGGGAGGTCTATTCCTGAAGATTCAGTGGGATTTTATAGGAAAGTCATTGATTGGATTGATGATTACGCTAAAAATCCTAATCCTAAGACCAACTTTAAGTTTCAATTAGAATATTTCAATACAAGCTCTTCTAAATGTCTTTTAGATGTTTTTAGAAGGCTTGAAAAAATGTACAAAAGTGGAAATCAAGTTGAAATCACATGGTGTTATGATGCAGATGACGAGGACATGAAAGAAACTGGAGAAGATTACAAGGCTCTTTTAGAGGTTCCCTTTAATCTAGTTTCCATTTAAATAATTCAAATCTCTGGGATTACGAGTTTGTTAAAAGCAGTTAAATTTTTTAACTGCTTTTTTATTTCAAAATAAATTGAAAAATAATTGTGCCTTATTTCAAAAAAATAACTTAAAAATGAATTTATTTTTCTTATTTTTGTTTTCTATAAATAAAAGTTTTATTTTTGTAGTGTTTTCAAAAAATATTGAAAGTTTATGAGCCATATAGTAAGTAACAAAAAGTTAACCAAGGGAGGGGCGTTCCTTATTCAAGATACGCTTCCAGAGAACATCTTTATTCCCGAAGAATTTACAGAAGAGCAACTTCAGCTCGCTAAGATGTGTGAGGATTTCATTAACGCAGAAATCTTTCCCCATCTGGATAAAATTGATAAAATGGAAGGGAATATCATGGTAAGCCTTTTAGACAAAGCAGCAGATTTAGGATTATTAGGCTTATCTATTCCTGAGGAATATGGCGGCTATGGCATGGATTTTACAACTAACATGTTAACCTCTGAAATTCTTGGTGCAAGTCATTCTTTTGCAGTTGCTTTGATGGCACACACGGGAATTGGTACTCTTCCTATTTTATATTTCGGTACCGAAGAGCAAAAGAAAAAATATTTACCAGGTTTAGCCTCAGGAAAACTGAAAGCATCTTATTGTTTAACAGAGCCCGGTTCAGGTTCAGATGCGCTCGGTGCAAAAACCAAAGCTATTCTCTCCGAGGATGGAAAATATTATTCGATTACAGGGCAAAAAATGTGGATAACCAACGCAGGCTTTGCGGATATCTTTATTGTCTTTGCAAAAATAGATGGCGAGAAATTTACTGCATTTATTTTAGAACGCAACATGCCCGGTATTACTTTCGGAGAAGAAGAGAAAAAAATGGGTATTAAAGGTTCCTCTACTCGCCAAGTTTTTTTTAATGAAGTAAAAGTACCTGTTGAAAACGTTTTAGGAGAAATTGGAAAAGGTCATAAAATCGCTTTTAATATTCTTAATATCGGAAGAATTAAATTAGCTGCTGCAACGCTTGGTGCCGCAAAAAAATGTTCTACAGCTTCTATTCAATATGCAAATGAAAGGAATCAATTCAATAAGCCTATTGCATCTTTTGGTGCTATTAAATATAAACTGGCAGAGCAAATTATTCGTATTTTTACGTTAGAATCCGCAACTTATAGAGCAACTCATGACATTTCTGAAACCGAAAAAATCAATCTAGCTAATGGAATGTCTTTTAATGATGCTTTATTAGGTGCCGCAGAGGAATATTCCGTAGAATGTGCTATGCTGAAAGTGGCAGGCTCCGAAACATTAGATTACGTAGTGGACGAAGGTGTACAAATTTATGGCGGCATGGGTTATTCCGCAGAAGCTCCTATGGATAGAGCCTATCGCGATGCTCGTATCAATAGAATTTTTGAAGGTACTAACGAAATTAATCGTATGCTTACCGTGGATATGATTATGAAAAAAGCCATGAAAGGACAATTAGATTTATTGAGCCCTGCTATGGCTGTCCAAAAAGAACTGATGTCTATTCCTGATTTTAATGAAGGTAGAGAAGGGGGCTTCTTAGAATACGAAAAATTTATGATTAAAAACTTTAAGAAAGCTATTTTATTGACAGCCGGCGCCGCTGCTCAAAAGCTCATGCAGAACCTTGCCCATGAACAAGAAATATTGATGTATCTCGCTGATATGTGTATTTGGACTTATTTAGCGGAATCTACTTTAATACGCGTGGAAAAAATTGCCCAAATCAAAGGACAAGAAGCGGTAGAACTACCTTTAGCTATTCTTAGAACTTACATTCATGATGTTGCAGATTATATCGGTCTTGCAGGTAAAAATGCCATTTGTGCATTTGCTTCTGGTGATGAGCTAAAAATGATGCTATTAGGCATCAAACGTTTTACCAAACATGACCCTCTCAATACCAAAGAATTAAGAAGAAAAATTGCAGACGCTGCTATCCAAAAAGGTAGGTATTTATTTAGCTAATAATTAAACAAGTTCATAAAAGTTCCCTTAGTCTTATAGACTAAGGGATTACTTTTAATCAGCATCATCAAAATCTGATAAATCTTTATCTTTTTCCTCTAATTCTACATCTAAGTTAGTATCTTCAAAATTATCGTCTATATCAACATCATCATCAGAATCCAAGTCATCCAATTCATCTTGGGGAGGGGGTTGTGAATTTGGATGCGGATTGGTGTGTTGCGTGTTGGTTTTAATTGGAGTTGTATTATTTATGTTAACTTTATTATTCGTGGCATTATTTTTATTTGGATTAGCTACATTATTCTTAGCTTGATTTTGTGCGGTAAGTTGTTTTTGATAATCATTTTTCAAGGCTTGAATATTTGGATTAACGGCGGAAGTAATATATAGTCTTTTAGCGACAATAGTTTGTTTAGTTTTAGGATTGATAACAAAAACTTTATAAATTCCATCTTCTTTAAGTTTTATAGTTCCGATAGCATCCATTTTATTTGCAGATCTCTTCATAAAAAATTTTTCAGTAGAATGTAAATTTTTGACAATAATGACCAAGGTGTCGGTGGGTAGAGGTGTTTTACTAAATAATTTTGCGTAGATAACCTGCGGAATATTTTCTAACTTAAATACCGTATCAACCATCATCAAATTTCCAGAACCATCTAACTTGGAGCCCAACCTCAATATTTGACACTCCAAAGTACTTGAAACAAATGCAACGATAATTACAAAGCACAGTATTTTTGGCATTATTCGTTAAATAAAATTTTAACAAAGATAATAAAAATTTCAAACCAATATTTCAACTCCAAAATATTTTTTTTTAACATCGTAAAAATCCTTGTTTCTACTTACTGAAATTTTTTAAATATTACTAATTCATGGATATTTACGAACACTTTAATTTAATTATTTCCTAAATTTGCACTTATTTATGAACGTTCCAAAACATGAATATCCAATCAATTATTTCAGGGAAGCCTTTCAGTTGCCCATAAATTTAGTTTTCTTAACTTTTTCTTTTTTTGTATTTTTAGCTTCCATTTATTTGAATTATAATTTATCAGAATGGTTAGGTTTTAAATTACCTTCAGAAGCGATTATAGCTTTCTCATTAAGTTTAGAATTTTTATTTCTGGCTTGGGCTTCAAATAATCCACACTTTCAAAAAAAAATTAAACAAAAATATTATTCATTAAGTAACATCTATAACCATGAACTGCAAATTGCTCAAATTATTAGTGTTTTAAGTAGAGATTCATTAGCAAAATTTTTGAAATTTTTCAATAGAAAAAATCAACTTTTACAAAAAAGTATTGATTCAGGTGCAAGCATGGAAGGAATTTTAACTGTCATCAAAGAAAATACTGATAAACTCACGAAAACATATGCTCAACTTTTACTCATGAATGAACTTTATCACAAGCATTTTGCTCAAACGGATTTATCCCAACTCAAAAAAGAACTTAAACAAATTCAAAATGAAATAGAACATTCTGAGGGTAGAAAAAAAAATTTATTACAACAACGAGCGGAACTCCTTCAGAAACGTATCCAAAAATTAACACATCTTCAAGAAGAATTCTCGGTTTCTGAACTGCAACTCAAAACTATTGAAGATACTCTTGAATACCTCTACGAAAATTCTTTAACTAAATCTAACCTGAGTGAGTTTGTTCAAACTATTGATAACATTTACCAAGAAACTGAAATTTACCAAAACACTTTACATGAAATTCAAGAATTAACGAAATATGATTAAAAAAATCTTAACTCTTTTATATTTCTTTTCATTTACTTTTTTATCAAGTCAATCACTGGATAGCTTGTTAATGCAATATTTGATGCGCTTAGATACTTTTTACATCCAATCTCATTTAGAGTTTTTAGCTCATGATTGGTTAGAAGGTAGAGAAAGTGGTGAAAAAGGGCAGTACATCGCAGGTTTATACCTAAAAACTCAGCTTCAACTTTATGGCTTTGCCCCCCTCTTTTTAGATTCTTTAAAACAAAAATCTTACTTCCAAAATTTTCAAATTAGTAGAACGAACCCTAAGAAAACGTTTAACGTAGCTGGTCTTTTAAAAGGAACGGATTTAGCTCACGAATATATCGTTCTAAGTGCTCACTATGACCATTTAGGTATCGGTAAACAGGGCGTTTTTCATGGTGCGGATGATAACGCTTCTGGTACTTCTACCCTTCTTGAAATTGCTCGTATTTTGGGGCAACTCAAAAAAAATGGATACCCTCCTCGTAGAAGTATTATTCTAATTTTCTTTGCCGCCGAAGAAAAAGGCTTACTAGGCTCTGAATTTTTTGTTGAAAACCCTCCTATTCCCCTCCAAAATATTATCGCCGATTTAAATGTAGATATGGTCGGTAGAATGGACGATAAACACCTTAAAGAAAATAACCCCTACTATGTCTATATTATCGGTTCTAATTTTATTAGTGAGGATTTGCATGCTATCAATGAAAAAATGAACCAAAATTACGTGAATATTTCTCTGGATTATTCTTATAACTCAAAACATGATAAACTTCGCTTGTACTACCGATCTGACCATTACAATTTTGCAAGAAATCAAATTCCTGTAATCTTTTATTTCTCAGGTTTACATGATGATTACCACAAGGTCACGGATACTTATGATAAAATTATGTACCATAAAACTTTAAAAATCGCTCAACTAATTTTTTGTACTGCGTTTTACTTATCTTATCATGAGGTTACCCTTAAAAAAAATAAAGATTCAGACTAATCAATATTTTAAGTTTATTACTTTTTCAAAATTTATTGAAAACAAAAAATAAATTATCTTTGCAACATGAATTTAACAAGGAAGTACATTTTCCTTTTTTTATGGTGTGTATTAGGATTCAATTTAGTTTATTCACAAAGCCAGGAATATACCATTAGTGGATACGTGAGAGATTCTTCTTCGGGGGAAGCATTAATAGGGGCAACAGTATTTATCAAAGAAACGCAAAAAGGTGCACTTACCAATGACTACGGTTTTTTTTCTATAAAAGTACCTCATGAAAAATTTACTTTGGTAGTCAAATATTTAGGTTATGTAACATATGCCCAAACCTTCCAAGTAAAAGAAAATGTAAAAGTAATTATTGAACTTCAACAAGAAGCTGTTTCAACGGAAGAGGTGGTCATTACGGATATAAGAGCTGATGAAAACATCAAATCCGTAGAAATGAGTGTTCAAAAAATTGATATACAAACGATTAAAACGATGCCTGCATTTTTTGGGGAGGTAGATGTACTGCGGTCTATACAACTTTTACCAGGGGTTGTATTTGCAGGTGATGGTAATACAGGTTTTTATGTACGAGGTGGTGGTGCAGACCAAAATCTTGTTTTATTAGATGAAGCGGTGGTTTATAATGCTTCTCATCTTTTAGGTTTTTTTTCTGTATTTAATTCGGATGCTATCAAAGATGTTACATTATACAAAGGAGGCATGCCTGCTCAATACGGTGGGCGCCTTTCTGCCGTTTTAGATATCAAAATGAATGAAGGAAATAACAAAAAATATGTCGTCAAAGGGGGAATAGGAACCATTGCCTCCCGATTAACTGTGGAAGGTCCTATTGTCAAAGAAAAAGGTTCCTTTATTCTATCAGGACGCCGTACTTATGCAGATCTCTTTTTAAAACTTTCTAAAAACCCTCGTATAAACCAAAATAAATTGTTCTTTTATGACTTCAATGCCAAAGCTAATTACGAAATTAACGAAAAAAATAGAGTTTTCATCTCAGGGTACTTTGGTAAAGATGTTTTTGATTTTGGAAATGAGTTCGGTTTTCTTTGGGGAAACTCCACTCTCACTAGCCGCTGGAACCACCAATTTAATACCAAACTTTTTATGAACAACTCTGTAATTTTTTCAGATTTTAAGTATCAATTTAACATCAAACAAACTACTGAAAATGTACAATATACTTCGGGAGCAACTAATTTAAGCCTTAAAACGGATTTAGACTTTTTTTGGAACGATAAACTCCATTTAAAATTTGGTCAACAAGCTTTTTATCATTCTTTTTTAAGAGCAGACCTAAAACCCACAGGGCAATCTAATATCACTCCTTATAAACTACCTATTCGCCATGGATATGAACAAGCTTTGTATATCAGTAACGATCACAAAATAAGTACCAAAATCAATATGAAATACGGTTTAAGATATTCCTTTTTTGCGGATATCGGTCCTACTACAATTTACACTTTTGCCAATCCTCGTGATAATAGACCTATTGATACAACCGTAATACAATTTGGAAAAATCCTAAAATCTTATCATGGATTAGAGCCACGTTGGAGCCTTAATTACGGTATCAATGAGCAAAGTTCAATAAAAACTTCCTATGCACGCACAAGACAGTACCTCAACTTAGTATCTAATGCTGCGTCTTCTTTACCTACCGATATCTGGATACCCGCCTCTTCTGAAGTAAAACCTCAAATCGCTGACCAAATTGCAGCAGGTTATTTCCGTAATTTTATGAACAATCAAATTGAATCCTCCTTAGAGTTATACTACAAAAAATTACAAAATCAAATTGAATTTCAACCGGATGCCAATTTATTTCTGAACCCTCAATTAGAAAAACAGCTTGCCTTTGGAAAAGGTTGGTCTTATGGTTTAGAACTTTTTATTAAAAAAAATTCAGGAAAATGGACAGGTTGGGTCGGTTATACACTTTCATGGACCTACCGCCAAATGCCTATTATCAATCATAATGAACCCTATTTCGCTAAAAATGATAGAAGACATGATTGTAATGTCGTTTTGAGTTATGATTATTCTGCCCGTTGGAACTTCTCTTTGACCTGGATTTTTGCCTCCGGAAATTCTATTTCTTTTCCTACGGGAAAATATGAATTAGACGGGCATACCATTCTGCGTTATGATAAGCTTTATAACGATAGAATGCCTGACTACCACCGTATGGACTTATCCATAACCTTTAAAAATAAACCCGGCAAAAAATTTGAAAGTAGCTGGAACCTAAGTGTTTACAACCTGTATGCTCGTAAAAACACTTGGGCTTTTCGTTTTGAAAAAGACCCTAACGATGAATCCCGTACTCGTGTCATCAAAATTTATTTGTTTTCTATTATTCCTTCAATAACTTTTAATTTTAGATTTTGATATGAAAACGCAATTTCAATGGTTTCTTTGGTTAGCTCTTGTTTTTTTAATTGCTTGTGAAGAAGAAGTAGAACTCAAGTTAAAAAGTTCAGTGCCTAAGGTTTTTATTGAAGGGTTTATTCGCACGGATAGCCTCTATCAACGAATAACTGTTAAGAAAACAAATAATTTTCATGAAAGTAATAATTACCCAGGCATCAATGATGCTATCGTGATTCTTTCTGATGAAACAGGTAGAACGGATACCCTCCAAAATATTGAAAACGGTGTTTTTAGAACTCGGAAGGTATTTGAAGGTATCCCTAATAGGTACTATTTCTTAAAAATTATTGCTGAAAACACAACTTATGAAGCAAAAGCTTTTTTACCCGGTGTCGTTACTTTTGATACCATCATTTACACTTATGTTAACAATACTTCTATTGTCCGTGAGCCTGGTTACTACCTAACTTCCATCGGTCAAGAGCCCCTTGGCTTAAATTATTATAGAATTCTTTGCTACAAAAACGATTCTTTATTTGACGGCATCGGTGATTATTTTATTACGGATGACATTTTAGTTGAAGGAAATCAAATTGTTTTTACTTTACCGTTTAAATTTGACAAAGGAGATACGGCTAAAGTTGAACTCTGGAATATTGACCAACCTACTTTTTATTACTACGTTTCTCTGATTAAACAGCTTTTTGGTGGTGGTCCTTTTGCACCGCCTGCAGATAATGTCAAAGGAAATATATCAAACGGTGCATTAGGGTATTTTGGTGGGTGTGGGGTGTATAGTCAGTCTGTAATCATTGAATAGCTTTTACCTCAACAGCATCACACTACCGAATCTTGTAATTTTCTTTCCATCAAACCGCCTTCAAAAGGGGAAATTTAAAGTCAAGCATACCTCACGCTTCAATCTTTACAAATCAGTTCTTCAATCTTGTATTTTTTTATAATAATTTGGTCATTTTCTAATCCCAATACTAACAGGCTATCATCATGAATACATAGGCTTATGGTATTAAAGTAACCATCAAAAGATTTTGAAAAAGTGATAGGGTCTATTGGGTTTAAATCAATGACATCTACTAAGTTCATAGAACTATCCCTAATCTCTAAAGTAAAATGTTCCATTTGAAAACGGTAAACAGTTGCTAAATACTTCCCTAGAATCTTATTAGAAGCAAGAATTTCGTAATTATAAAATATTTTTTCAAAAGTGTCCTGAAAAGTAATTTCATCTGGTTGGTAATAATCCGGTTTAGGTTCATAATGACGAAATGGATTCAAGAATTGCTTTTGAATCGTTGGTAAAATTCTTAACCAATGATTTCTGCCATTAGAAATCATATATAAATTATTATGAAAAGAAGTAAAAAAGTAGGTACCTCCAAAAGAACATTCTGTTCGATTTTCTTCTTTACTGTAAACGTATAATTTTTCTTCTTTGGTATAAGTACTATTTTGCAATTGAAATTTTGAAATCCATACGGGATAAATATTTTGTAACGTATCATTTTGAATGTCTTCTCTGAAAGTAGCAGTATAAAGAGTTTGATTTTTTATCATAAAACCCATGTGAGAAGCTAGAAATACAGAATCTAATACAATATCATCACCGGGGAAAATCCAATCTTTTATTTTTAAATTTTCATCAAAAACTAGAAAACTAGTGACAGGTGTAAGAACATAGCCGCCTTTTTGTCTTTCATAATATTTATTTTCTTCATTCATTACCTTAACTGTTCTTTTCATTTTTACAGGTATTTCAATGTCTACTGCACAATAAAGTAAAGGAGGGTCATAGTAAACTGACTGAATATTTAAAGTTTGTCGCCCAATTTTTTTATAGTGTTCACTTAAAGAACGGTTCAAAGGTATATCCAACGGATTTTTTCTATTTTTATTCATTTGTTTTATAGTGTTATAGGCATCAAGGCTATCCAAAAAAAATACTTTTTCTACTGCACCTGTTTTCAAATGAACAGATAAGGGACCAGGACGTATATCAGGTATGATTATTACATGACCAGGTTTGTAGGGAAAAATATAATCATTTGACTTTAAGAGCATGGAATCAATTTTTATTGCCAATTTTTCAACGGGTTTTATTTGAAAACGTTCGTGTGGTAATGGGTACTCATTGATACTATAAAATTTCATAATTTTTTTGTAACATAATTTATGCCTAAAAATGTACAAATTTTTTTCAATCCATGTACCTTTTAGTATCTTGATAAATAAATCATTATTTTCAATGACTACATAATCCTTCAATAATTTTTCAGCAATTTCAAATCTTTTGATAAAATATTCCTTAACGTACTTTGGAGGTAATTCCTTATTATAAACAACAAAGACTATGTTTTCATTGCATTTTTTTATTTTTAAGATATTTTGGTATTCTTGCCTTACAGCAGGCAACATGGTAGTTTCTGCAGTACCCAAATCAATGAGCATTACGTAGTAACTAGATGGTAATGGCTTGGGCGTGTGCTGCCTTATCAGAGAATCAGTTTCTCCATTATCTAAAAAAATAAGTTCATCTAATCCTTGTGATTTACCTAAATTTATGCAAAATAAAGAGGCTAAAAATATTAGCCTCGGTTTATTTTTTATTATCAAAATTTTACTAACAAAATTAACGAATAAGAATCTCATCATAAGTTGCATTGTAATAGATTTCTATGTTATCAGTTGGTGCAGCCAACATTTCTTCATCGATACCAGTGACCCCTTTTTTTCCTTTACAACAACCCCCTCCTATAATTTTACATTTTTTTGCATGTCTTTCTTGGCATATTCCTTCAAGAGAAATAGTAATGTAAGCACCCGGTGGTAGCCCATTCAAAAAGTTTAAACTTTGTGAATTAGCTTGATTAATGAGCGCAACAGGTATAACCCTATTATTGTACCTCACCTGCATACAAGGAATTTGTAATAATTGCCTTAGCGTTTTTACTCGATAGTATTCTATACCATCTTCAATAATCACATCTGGAGGTAGTGCCACTTGTGAATACCCTCCTAAACTCAGCACCATAATTGATGCTAAAACAACTGAATACTTTTTTAATTTTTTAAACTCACCAAATAGTAACATAATTTTTTAATGTTTAAGGTTAATAAATTATGC
>Ga0068706_1000647_pt1 | contig 16247 bp, 18 predicted proteins | sample YNPMSBMetaG_FD_65632 | JGI IMG/M metagenome (GOLD analysis project Ga0068706, IMG submission 65632) | Anoxygenic and chlorotrophic microbial mat microbial communities from Yellowstone National Park, USA - YNP MS-B MetaG | ecosystem: Environmental > Aquatic > Thermal springs > Hot (42-90C) >...
TTTTCAAAGGCGAAGCGGTTCAGGAGGTACCTCTTTACCAAACCACAGAGGGAGCAGACGGAACGATGGCGTGTTCTCTGGACGAGCTCCGGTATGGTGTATCCCAGCGAATCCTTGGTGGCGACAACGGTTAGAGGGAGCTGATGCGCTCGGGCAAAGTCTTCCACAATTCGACGCGAATGAACGGAATGTTCACCAATACCTAAATCGAAGTGGATGGCCCATACCTTGTAGCCTGCGCTTCGGAGATAATCCCAGAGGGCCATGCTGTCTTTTCCGCCAGAAACTCCCAGCAGGACTGCTTCTTCTTTTAGGAACATGCGGTGTTTCTTGATGGCCCCTTCGACCTGCCGGGAAAAGAAGAGCTCAAAGCACGATTCACAAAAGGAAGCGTTATGCCTTTTGATTTTGACGAAAGCTGGTTGTTTGCATCGGGAACACTTCATCCATTGAACTCCTTTGCTGAAAACGGCTTTCTGTGCACTATCGGCTCCGGCGGTTGCTGGCGTAAGCGCTGAGCATGGCGAAGAGAATGATTCCAAACCCCAACCACTTTCCGGCATCTCCTAAACCAAAGGCGATGAGCAGGTTGGTCAGCGTTTGGAGGAAAATGGCTCCCAGAATAACCCCAAGATAGTTTCCCTCCCCCCCCAGCCAGGGATACCCCTCCGATAACCACTGCAGCGATACTCGGTAACACATAGTTGGATCCCATGTCCTTAAAGGCAATACCCATATTTCCCAAAAGAAGCAAGCCCATCAAGCTGGAAAGGACCCCGCTCACGGTGAAGGTGATACACCGCACTTTTTTGACATTAATGCCACTCAGGTAAGCGGTTCGCTCGTTGGCGCCTACTCCAAACAGAATCTGCCCCCACTTGGTCTTATTCAGGATAATCATAGTGATAGAGGTAACCAAAATCAGAACGAAAAGGATATTGGGAAACTTTCCAGTAAACTTGGCAGCGATGGTTACAAGAATAGGCGAGGGCCTACCGGTGATGGCTTTACCTGCCACATAGGCGTTGACGATGCCCTGCAGGATATCAGCCATAGCCAGGGTTACCACCAGAGGTGGAAGTTTGAGATAGGAGGTCAAAACTCCGTTTGCCAGGCCTATCATTACTCCCAGGGCAAGGGCGATGAGCACCGCTAAAAGGAGGGGTTCGTTTTTTCCGTCCATAATGCTGGCCGTCAGTACCGCAGTTATCGTAGCGGTGTACCCGACCGATAGGTCCAGGCCGCTGCCGCCACCGGCAATCACGATCATCTGACATAGAGCAAAGAGGGCAGTGAAAGAAGCCAACTTGATGGTCATAAAGACCTGCTCAACACTCAGGAAGTTAGGTAGGGTGGTCGCCCCAAAAACGAAGAGGAGCACGATGAGAATAAAAACCACCACGATTTTTTTATATTTTTCGTAAATCCTGAAACTCAAAAATTTTGGCCTACTCATTACGGTGTTCATGGTCTATTCTCCTCTATTGCTTTGGTTTACTGAACATGACATAGGCAGGTCCAGCAATGGCTACGATGATGATAATCCCGGATACCAGTGTCTGATAAGCATTGGGAATATTGGCAAAGAAAATGATTTTGTTAACGAAACTGAGTGTCAAAGCACCCAGCAGGGCAAAGTAAACGCTCCCTCGTCCTCCAGTTAGAGAAATACCACCCACCACCACTGCGGCAATAGATTTGAGGGTGAGGGGTCCCCCCATACGAGCATCTCCAGACTGGTTTTGACCCACGAAAAATAAAGCTGCCAGGAAAATGAAGACCGAGTTGATGATGCAGGCCAACATCTGGGTCCGGGCGGTGTCAATACCACTCACGTAGGCGCTTTCGATGTTGCTTCCCACAGCGTAGATGTACCGGCCGGTTCGGGTTTTGCTGATGATAAACCATAGAAGACACCCTATGATAAGGAGCACAAGAGCCGGAGGAATAAAGGTGCCGATGGTCTTGAGGGCGGCGGGGGCACCGGCGACGGCGTCTATTTTGTAGAAAGCCCTGAACCAGTCCACGCTCTCCCCACCGGGTGTGGGCCGCAGAAAAAGGGCTATGCCCAACCACATGTATGAAGTGGCAAAAGTGACGATGACCGGTGGTATCCGCAAGTATCCTATGCCAACACCGTTGACCATTCCTACCAGGATGGCAACGGCAAAGGTAACCAGGATCGCATATATTCCGGTTACCGGGTCATTTCTTTTCATCACCGTGGTGAGGACACAGGTAAAGAGCGAGAGTGCCGCTCCGGAGGAGAGGTCCAATCCTCCCGCGACGATAACCACTGCCTGGCCCATGGCCAGAAGAATGAGTGGTGTGAAGGCATTGATGTTTCTGACGATGGACTTGACGGTGAAGAAACTTTCCTGTAAAGTGGCGGTGATAACAAACATGATAATGAATATCAAGAAACTGGAGACTTCAGGTTTCAGCAGGAGACCCTTGAAGGTATAGAAGACATTCCCCGTTTTACTTACTTCATTCATCGATTTCACCTTCTTCTATCTGACTCTCATGGAGGTGGCCGTGATCATATCGTCGTTAATATCTGCTCCGGTAAGGGTAGCCACGATCCGTCCTTCGTACATGATTAACAGTCTATCAGTATATTGTATCAATTCTTCATTGTCGCTGGCATAAAGGATTACACCAATTTTCTTTTCCTTAGCCAGATTCACAATGTATTCATACAGGTCTCTCTTGGCACCCACATCGACCCCCTTGGCCGGGTCAGCAAGAAGTAGCACCTTGATGTCGAAAGAAAGCCACTTTCCGACCACTACTTTTTGCTGATTACCACCGGAGAGGGTGTTAACCGGTGCATCGATACCGGGAGCTTTTATGGATAGAAGCCTTGCAATCTGTTCGCACTCCTGGCAGTACTGTGCTTCTGGTATGAAGAGTGGATGACGACGGAGACCCAGTTTGGGGAAGATCATGTTGTTATATATGGAATGTTCCAGGGAGAGACCTTCGCGCTGTCGATCTCCCGGAACCAGGAGAATTCCATTTTGGATCGCATCAGCAGGTCGACTCAATCGAAGTTTTCGTCCGTTCAGTTCCACTTCGCACCGGACTCCAGGGTAACTTCCCGAAAGGGCATAGATGAGTTCTTGCTGTCCCTGTCCGGCCAGCCCTCCAATACCTAAAATTTCACCCTTTCTCAATTCGAAGGACACATCTTTTAAGACCTTATCTTTTCCGGTGATGTTCACTTTGAGCAGCACTTCATCGGATACTTCCCGACGTTGTACCTGTATGGTACTCTTTTTGACCTCTCCAGTGATGTAACTCACAATCTTCTCCGGATCTTTTCCTTCCTTTTCGAAGTCGATGGTGGCTACATCTTCGCCGTTTCGAAAGATGGTAACGTCATCGCAGATTTCCATCACTTCCCACAACCGGTGCGAAGTAAAAATCATGGCTACTCCCTGTTGAGCCAGATTGCGCATATAATCGAAGAGGTTTTTCACCTGAGTTTGTTCCAGAGCAGCGGTGGGCTCGTCGAGGATGAGAAGCTGGGGGTTTTCTGAAATGGCCTTGGCGATTTCCACGATCTGCATTTCACCGGGACTGAGTTCGTGCACTTTTCGATTGATGTCTAAGTCGGGAAGGAGTTGCTGCAGAATTTTCCTCGAGAGTTCCTTGGCACTCTGGTTATCCAGAAACAAGCCTCTATTTTTCTCCACGCCCAGCACGATGTTCTGCCATACCGTCAAATCAGGCACCAGACTCAGGTTTTGGAAGACCAGAGCAATCCCGTCTCGGCGAGCTTCGTGGGGATTTCGATAGTGAACCACTTTACCGTTGTAACGCATTTCGCCCCCATCAGCCCGGTACACCCCGGCGATGATCTTAGAGAGCGTGCTTTTGCCCGAACCGTTGGCTCCCAGAAGACCTGTGATTCTTCCTTTCCTACACTGCAAATTTCCGTTGGAAAGTGCGATAACGCCTCCAAAATGCTTCTTAATACCCTTTGCTTCTAAAACGACCACAGAATTCACTCGCTTTCACCCTGAGATTCCAGTTTTATTTTTCGAAGAGGGGTTGCAAGACCCCTCTTCGAAAAGCGTGCCTTACTCAAAGAGTTCTGCCACAGCTTCCTCAGACATGATTTCGCTCAGGAGATAATCATCCGGCTTATCCTTCAAAAGTTCCCAGCCTTCGTCAAAGTTCTCATCGGTGATGAACATGCCGACTTTGTAGAAGAAGGTATTGCCTTGCAAAACGCCAGGTTTAAACTTTTTCCCATTATAGAGCTGCAGAGCGATACGGAAAGCGGTCCCACCGATTCCCGGGGGATTGGGCTGGGTGCACGCCTTGAAATCGGCTCCGGCTTCACGGAGTTTTTTCCATTCTTTGAAGAAGGCAGTTCCAGGGTCACCGAACATTACCTTGGGAACTTTACCGGCGTCGAGGAAGGCAGAGAGTACACCATAGGCCATTCCGTCCTGGGTAATCACACCATCAATCTGCTGTCCGGAAGCAACGATTTGTGCTGCGACTTCTTTGGCTTTGGTCTGATCCCAGTAACCGCTGGTGTCGGCAATTAATTTGATGTCCGGGTAATTTTTCAACACATCATAGGTAGCCTGGATCCGGTCGTTGTTGGCCGGGTGTCCTTCAAGGCCATAAATCTGGATAGCGTTTCCTTTTTGAAGTGTGGAAGCGATGAATTCCACGTTTTTCTTATTCCAGGCATAGTGGTCGAGGGTAACGTTGATCACATCTGGTGCGGTGACGGTAGCATCGAAAGCGAGAACCAGTATGCCTTCGTCCTGAGCTTCTTTGATGACACCGTTTAAGGCATCAGGTGAGTTGGGGTTGACGAGAATAATGTCAACGCCCTGGGAGATAAAGTCACGGATAATGTTCGCTTGCTCGGTAGCATCGCCGTTTACAATGTTGTTCACAATCTTGTAGTCCGCGATTTTCCCTGCCGCTTTCTTTGTATTCATTTCCCACTTCCTCAAGGGCGGCAATCATGATGGTCCGCCAGGATGTGCCGGACGAACCGGTTGAGATGCCGACCACCGGTAGCTTTGCGAAAGCCTGAGTTCCCAAACCGAAAAGAAGAGCACACAGGAAAATCACCAGCATAGTTCTTTTGGAAAAGATTCTCGTTACCATAGCAAAAACCTCCTTTGGTTTTTTTAGAAAGGATTGAATCGAAAGGCTCCCTTTTGGGGTTTATTTTTTTAAGTCCTTTTCTCACCTCCTTACTCTGTAAATTCTACCCGGATACCGGCGGTCAAAGGTAAGACTCATTTCCGCCGGATGCCCGGCGTATTTTTTCCACTTATTTTATCCTCCGCGGTTTCTGGTTAACCAGCTCAACTTGGCGGTAGATCTGAGCCTGATCGGCTACCAGCCGAACGGTAAACCGGACTTTATCTCCTCGAGATACTGATCTTGTGAGCTCGAAGGGAACGTCGTTTTTGAGAAAAGCGACTCGCTCAATAAAGAAAGCAGGGGATTTATCCGGGCATTTGAGAACTCTCGCTTCTTCTTTGGTGAGGAAGGTTACCTCGTGTGTCTCAAAGGCATAGTCTAAAGAGAGCTGGTACTTGGTCCGCAATATCTCGTACAGAGAATTCGTATCCAGGTTTTCGGTTATCAGGTCCGGGCAGAGATAGTGAGGAATAAACGTTCGCTCCATCAAAATCGGTTCCCCGTTGGCCATCCGGACGCGGACCAGTCTGGTGACCTTGCGGTCGGTATCCGGGAGTTTAAGGATTTCGATCGTTTCTTCGTCCGCTTCGATCACTTTCTGTTCCAGGGTCTGGGAACTCGGTTCTAAACCTAAATCCCGCATGTCTTCGGTGAAACTGTAAAGATGGGGTAATCTGCGCCGCAATTTGGGGGAAGTTACGAAGGTCCCCTTTCCCGGGCAGCGATAGAGAAAACCCTCCTGCACCAAAGCTCCGACCGCCTGTCTCACGGTAATGCGGCTGATACCGTATTGCCTGCAGAGTTCGCTTTCGGAGGGTATTTGATCTCCCGGTCGGAGGATTCCATTGTTGATGGAGTTTTTCAGGATATTTTTCAGTTGCTGGTAAAGAGGAATACCCGCTTCGTCCCGGATTTCTTCCGATTCCCGAGAGAATTCTCTTTTGATATTCATGGAAGTTTTCTCCTGGGTGTCATCCTTATCCTCTACCTGTCGCTCTGAACCGGTTTTATGACATTATAATGATTATAACAATTATGACCTAACACCTGTCTGGCTGTCAAGGAGTCGCAGAAGACTTTTTCTATTTCGCCTGTGGTATTGAGGTTCATTATGCTGGAACTGAGCCTGGAGGCATTTCAGCGAGGCTATGGGAATAAAACCGGGGTAGCCTTATAGCGTTTCTCTTGTCTTTTTTAGGAGAATGGTTATAATTAGGATGGACGTGGCGGTGTAGCTCAGATGGTCAGAGCATCCGGCTCATACCCGGAGTGCCGGGGTTCGAATCCCTGCACCGCCACCAGCAAAGATTTTTGAGTGTGGCGTGTCTCATTTAGAGCGTAAAGTCTGGGATTGTGTGCGAAGCTACTCGCTGATTGCCCCTGGTGATAGGGTTTTAGTTGCTTTCTCCGGCGGTCCAGATTCTGTAGCATTGACGGAAATCCTCCTGCACTTGCGGCAACAAATTCCCTTTGAAATTGCGCTTTTCCATCTCAATCATGGGTTGAGGGGGTTCGAGGCGGAGAGAGATGAGCAGTTTTGCCTGACTTTTGCAAGAGATCGGGGTTTGCCCATCTTTGTTGAAAGAAGCGATGTTGGTGCCCTGCGGCTTAAAGAGGGTTTGTCTCTCGAGGAAGCAGCGAGGAAGGTTCGCTACGCCCTTATTCGGGAAATTGCGCAAAAGTGGGGTGCTTCAAAGGTGGCTCTGGGGCACACCCTGGATGACCAGGCGGAGACGGTTCTCATGAATTTTATTCGGGGAACCGGCCTGCGGGGTCTTTCGGGGATGAGGATGCGGAGTGATATTTTTATCCGTCCTTTGCTCACTTCTTCCAGGCGGGAAGTTCTGGAATTTTTGCAAGCTCGAGGGATTGCTTTTGTGGAGGACAGCTCTAACCGGGATCCGTCCTTCTTCCGGAACCGCATTCGTCTTCTCCTTATGCCGCTTTTGGAAGAATTGAATCCCCGCTTTAAGGAGGCTTTACTGCGTCTATCCTGGAATGTTCAGGAGGAAATAGGGTTGGGAGAAGCAAAACCCGACTTTCCCTGGGAAGGAGAAAAGGGGGTTACCAGAGTTTCCCTTGATTTTTTGCTTTCCTTTTCTGAAGAAAAGCGCCTTTTTGTTCTCCGCTACTTCATCGAGCAGGCCAGGGGAAGCCTTTGGGACGTAACCAGAGAACACCTGAAAGCAATTGCTCATATTGTGGCGAAGAAAAAGGGGGTAACTATCTTGCCGGGAAAGTTACGGGTATGGATAGAGGAGGGATATCTTTATGCCTCGCCGCTTTTTCTACCTCTACTCAAAACTCCTCCCTGGGAGTTCCCGGTTACGTTACCTGGTCAGAATATCCTGTCGGAAGTTGGGTTGTCTGTAGAGGGTAACCTGGAAAGAGTACTAAAAGCACAGGATGGGTGGAGTGTGACTCTCGATTTTGATAAGAGTACCCCTCCTTTTTTGGTGCGTAATTTTCGAGAGGGCGATAGAATATGTAAGGATGGGAAAATGAAGAAGGTGAAGGAGATTTTTGAGGGGTGTGGTTTGTGCCGGGAATGGCGGACCAGAATTCCTTTTCTCTGTGATCAGGAGAAGATTCTCTGGATACCTGGAATTGCTCTTGACGAACGGGTTGTAGTCCAGGAAAATAGCAGACGTATTCTGAGTGTGGCCATGAGGATGCGCAAGAGGTGAAGAGGTGGAAGATTTTATAGAGCGGATTCTTATTTCGGAGGAAGAACTGCGCAGTAAAGTGCAGGAACTGGGAGAGCGGATCACCCGGGATTACCAGGGAAAGGAAATCCGGGTGGTGGGGATCCTGAGGGGTGCTTTCATCTTTATGGCTGACCTGGTACGGAATATTCGTGTTCCTCTGAGTGTTGACTTTATGTCCATATCAAGTTATGGTGAAGAAAGCGAATCGAGCGGTATTGTGAGAATTCTCAAGGATCTGGATAAGCCCATCACCCATAAACATGTCCTGGTAGTGGAGGATATTGTGGATACCGGGTTGACTTTGAAACACCTGAAAGAAGTCCTGGCTACCAGGGAACCGGCGAGTTTGAGGATTTGCGCGCTTCTCAATAAAGAAGAAAGGCGCATCGTTAAAGACCTGGAGGTCGATTATTTGGGTTTCAACATTCCCAATCAATTTGTGGTGGGTTATGGACTTGATTTTGCCGAGCGCTACCGTAATTATCCTTTCATTTTTGTTTTGAAGCCGGAATATTATCAGAGCGGTGCTCAGGTTTGAGAAAAAGAAAAAGGACAGGTGAATAAGAGCCAATGAACAGTTATCCGGGTGGGAAATTCTATAGAAATCTTGGTTTTTACCTGCTGTTCCTCATTATTATTATCTCTCTGGCCACGTCTCTCATGCAGAGAGAAACTCCCCCCCAGATTTTCACCTATAGCCAGTTTCTGGATGCAGTGCAGCGGGGGCTGGTGGATCGCGTCATTATGGCCGACCAGAACGTGGCCGGAGAAATGCGCGATGGTTCTCGATTTACCACCTATGTTCCGAATGACCCAGATTTAATCAAAATTTTACGGGAGAAAAACGTGGAAATAGAAGTCCGTCCCCCTGCAGAGCCATCCTGGTGGGCTCGCATTTTGAGTTCACTTTTCCCCACCATTTTATTGATTGTGGTATGGGTCTTCTTGCTCCAGCAATTGCAGGGTGGAGGGAGTAAGGTTACTTCTTTTGTAAAAAGTCGGGCAAAAATGGTGGATCCGGAAAAGGTCAAGATAACCTTTGAGGATGTCGCAGGAATCGATGAGGTCAAAGAAGAGCTCAAAGAAGTGGTTGATTTTTTAAAGAACCCCCGCAAATTTCAGAAAACCGGAGCTCGCATCCCCAGAGGGGTTTTGCTCTATGGGCCACCGGGAACGGGGAAAACCCTGCTTGCCAAGGCTATTGCCGGAGAGGCGGGTGTGCCCTTTTTCAGCATCAGTGGTTCCGATTTTGTAGAGATGTTCGTGGGTGTGGGGGCAGCTCGAGTGCGGGATCTTTTTACCAATGCCAAGCGGAATGCTCCCTGCATCGTCTTTGTGGATGAGCTGGATGCAGTGGGAAGACACCGGGGAGCAGGTCTCGGCGGAGGACACGATGAACGAGAACAGACCCTGAATCAACTTCTGGTAGAAATGGACGGATTTGATCCTAACCAGGGGGTTATCCTGATTGCGGCGACGAACCGCCCTGATATTCTGGATCCAGCCCTTCTCCGTCCTGGCCGGTTTGATCGAAGAATTGCCGTTCCTCAGCCGGATGTGGTGGGGAGGGAGGCCATTTTGAAGGTCCATGTGCGGGGGAAACCTCTGGGAAAGGATGTCGATTTGAAGGTTCTGGCCCGCAGAACGCCGGGTTTTGTGGGTGCAGATCTGGCAAATCTGGTGAACGAAGCGGCATTGCTTGCTGCTCGAAAGGGAAAGAGTGTCATCGAGATGGAAGAATTTGAGGAAGCTATTGATAAAGTCATTGCCGGACCGGAAAGGAAACACGTCATCATCAGCGACCGGGAAAAGAAAATCATTGCCTACCACGAAGCCGGTCATGCTCTGGTGGCCCGTTCTCTCCCTAATAGTGACCCGGTTCATAAGATTTCCATCATCCCCCGCGGTGGGGTTGCTCTGGGATACACCTTGCAGCTTCCTACTGAAGACCGCTATCTCATGAGTAAGCAAGAACTCCTTTCACGTTTAACCATGCTTTTGGGTGGCAGAGTGGCAGAGGAAATCGTTTTTAAAGATGTTACGACCGGAGCCCATGATGACCTGAAAAAAGCTACCGAGATCGCCCGGGAGATGGTCTGTGAATATGGAATGAGCGAGATTCTGGGTCCTTTAACTCTGGGAAGGAAGCACAAAGAAGTCTTTCTGGGAAGAGACATTGCTGAGGACCGTAATTACAGTGAGGAGATTGCCTATGCGATCGACAAAGAAGTGAGAGCGATTATCGACCAGGCCTATGAGCAGGCAAAAGATATTATCCTGAGTCACCGGGAAAAACTCGACGCTCTGGCCAACAAGTTGATCGAGAAAGAAGTTCTGAATCGAGAGGAAATTGATGAAGTTCTGGGTTTTGGGCCGATGTCAGAAGAACAGAATGCTGCTACCCAGCCTGAACGTAAAGATGAAGGGGGAGAAAAGAACGATGAAGGTTAATACCCTGAGAGTTGGTCTGACGGGTATGGCAAGCACCATAGTCGGTAATGAAAATACGGCAGATCGCTTCGATCCCGACATGGTTCCTGCTTTTGCCACTCCCATGCTCGTTTCTCTTATGGACAACGCCGCTCATGAAGCGGTGAAGCGCCACCTTCCTGAAGGGTATGTCAGTGTGGGGACGCGAATCAGCGTTTCCCACATTGCTGCTACTCCTCAGGGAATGAAAGTAACCGCTCGGGCTACTCTGGTTGAGATATATCGTAACCGCCTGGTATTTGAAGCCGAAGCTTTTGATGAAGTTGAAAAAGTTGGGGAAGGGCGACTGGAAAGATTTATTGTGCATCGGGAATCTTTCATGAAGAAACTGGAAGGTAAGTCTCAGGGGGCGAAAAAGGTTTCCTGAAATTTTGGAAGGTAGATGATGTTCATGAGGCAGTTTGCGGTCTTTGGCCTGGGAATATTTGGTAGCAGTATTGCGGTGGCACTCTACGAGCAGGGCTTTACCGTTCTGGGGGTGGACATTCAGGAGGAACCGGTCAAAGAACTGGCAGGGAAAATTACCGAAGTGGTGCAGGCGGATACCACTGACGAGAAGGTCCTGGAAGCTCTGGGGATTAAGAACTTTGACGTGGCCATCGTGAGCATTGGTAATGACATTCAATCCAGCGTTTTAACCACCCTGGCTGTGAAGGAATTGGGTGTGCCGCTCGTGATTGCTCGAGCCATCAACGCCATGCACGGGAGGATTCTGGCTAAAATTGGGGCGGACCGGGTAATTTTCCCGGAGCAGGACATTGCCCTGAAGGTAGCCAAGACCCTCTCTTTTCCCAATGCTATCAGGACCGAGGAACTCTTTCCGGGGCATAACCTTGTGGAGATTCAATTACCTTCTTCGCTTCACGGAAGTACCTTGAACAAATCGAAGCTGAGAAATCGTTACGGCATTACGGTTCTTGCGCTGCGTCGGGGTGGAAAATACATTGTTTCTCCCTCTGCCGATGAGACCCTGCTGGATGGAGATGTGATCTATATTTTGGGAAGTGAGGATCAGTTGAAGAAATTCTTTAAAGAAGAAGTTGGAGGATAAAAATGAAAGCTCAGATAGAGTGTTTTCGCTGCAATGTGAGGCAGGCTCAGGAGGCGGCAGGTGTCGTCCGTCCGGAGCGAGATTTTCTCTGGAAAGTTTCCCAGAAAATCTGCTCGATATATGCACAGGCCAGCCCGGAGTGGACTCCGGCCTACATGACTTCTCTGGCACATAAGATAGCTCGAGAAATGACCGGGGTGGATGACATCTACTATCAGCACAAGAGACATTACAACCGTCTGGCTATGAAGCTCTATCCGGAACTGAAAAATTTCGTCGGAGAGGGAAATGGTGCGCTGGAAAGAGCCGTGCGGGTGGCGATTGTGGGAAATATTATCGACCTGGGTGTGTATCGGGAAATTCAGTCTTTTCAGATCCTTGATCAGTTGTATAATGTTCGGTGGGGATTGTATGATTTCTCGGCTTTTGAGCAGGATGTGCAGGGAGCCAGAACCCTGATTTATGTGGGCGACAACGCTGGTGAAATCGTATTTGATAAAATACTACTGGAAGAATTGAAGAAAATTGGCGTTCAGGAGATCTTTTTCGTGGTTAAAGGCGGTCCCATATCGAACGATGTGCTTGTGGAAGATTTTCAGGAAGTGGGGCTGGGTGATTTTGCTCAGGCTCTTACCACCGGTAAGGATGAATGCGGGATCGTTCCCGAGGACGGCCCCTCAGAGCTCCAGGAGGTATGGAAGAGAGCGGATGTCATTATTTCGAAGGGTCAGGGTAATTTTGAAAGTCTCAGTGGGAGAAGAGAAAAGATTTACTTTCTCCTGAAGGCCAAGTGTGTACCGGTGGCTCGAGAACTTGGGGTAGAGCAGGGTGCACTCATTCTCAAGAAGAATCATACCGTGAACGAGTGATGGAATGGGATTGATGAGAAATGAAGAAGGTATACTCAAGTGGTGGAATCGTCTTCAGAAGGAATAACGGCGTTGTGGAAGTTCTTCTGGTGCAAAAGAGGGATTCCGGAGCATGGACTTTGCCCAAGGGTCACCTGGATGATGATGAAAATGAGACGGAAGCGGCGGTGCGAGAAGTCCGGGAAGAGACCGGTTACCGGGTGGTAGCGCACGAAAAGGTGGGAGAAATTTGTTTTACCTACCGAAGAAACGGACAGGAGTTTGAAGAGACTGCTTCTTTTTTTCTGATGGAACCGGTGGGAGAGGGGAGAAGGGAGGAAGAAAAAGAGATCAGCGCGGCTTCGTGGTTTTCTGTACCGGTGGCTTTACAGGTGATGCGGTACGACAACGAGAAAAAACTGCTCATTGAGGGGGTGAGATGCTTCGAGAACACCGAAGGGTATGAAAAATATTGAGTTTTGGTTGGCAAAATCTGGCGCGATACGCTAAAATAAGCAACGGGAAGGAGGAGGCCTTTTCCTTGTTGGTTTGGGGGGAACGCCGACTCAGAAGAGGCAGGATTAATAAAACTGGGGAGGTTAGGACATGGAGCTTTTAAAGATATCTTCCAAAACCAGGCCGGCCGCTTTAGCTGGAGCATTGACCGGAGTCATTCGAGAACACGGAAGAGCAGAAATGCAAGCAGTAGGGGCTGGGGCAGTCAACCAGGCAGTCAAGGCGATTGCCATTGCCAGAGGTTACCTGGCTCCAAGTGGTATAGACTTAGTTTGCATCCCAGCCTTTGTTGATGTAAAAATTGATGACACGGAAAAAACCGCTATTCGTTTTATCGTCCTTCCCGCTTAAGGAGGGATAAATTTCATCAATAAGGAGGTAGAGAGAAGATGAACAAACAGGATTTGGTAGGTGCTCTGGCGGAGGAGTTGAAAAAGGAAGGGGTGTCGATTACCAAGAAAGACACCGCAACCGTGGTGGATGTATTTTTGAATGTCATTCAGAACGAACTGAAAAAGGGCGGTAAGGTTCAGCTGGTTGGCTTTGGTACCTTTGGGGTGAAGAAGAGAGCCGGGAGAAGGGGGCGAAATCCTCAGACGGGTAAAGAGATCCGGATTCCCGAAGCAAAGGTTCCTTTCTTCCGTCCCGGAAAAGGTTTGCGGGATCTGGTGAAGTAGTTTTTGGGTTCCGTATAGAGGATTGCGAAAGGAAGAGCAGGCTTGCTCTTCCTTTTTTGTTGACATCACCGGAGGGAAATTGTTAGAATAAAGGCAAGGTTAAGGTGCGCCCGTAGCTCAAACGGATAGAGCGACGGCCTCCGGAGCCGTAGGTTGGAGGTTCAATTCCTCTCGGGCGCGCCATACATTTCACCTCTAGCACCTCAAATCGCCCCCCCTCATCCGGGGAAGAAGACGGAGAGAAGACCTGCAGAGAAAGGCTATTTTGCCGTAACGGTGTGCTTTTTAATCCAGGAGGCTATGTCTTTCAGCAATTGTTCGTCCACATGGTTGGGTTGTTCATACTCTTTGGGGGTGGAAGGACCTATCCCCGGAAAGAGGAGATGATTCAGATCAGGGTAACATCGAAAAGAAACTTCAGGGTGGTTGGCAAGCGCTTCTTGCCAGAGGGTAAAGTCACTCTTGCTTACCTGATAGTCCCTTCCGCCCTGGATAACGAGGATGGGGAGAGTTAATTGCCGGGCACTTTCGGTAGGATTGAGGTCGAGGAGACTATAAAAGTACGAAGCATAGCCACCCAGTGCGGGTATGATATCGGTGGCGGCAAAGGTCCGCCGGTTGATTCCTTCCACGGCCTTTCTGGCGACTTCGAGTTTCTGGAGTTCTTCGGTGTCAGGATGCCCGTCTAAAGAAAAAAGATACTCCATCTGTTCGGGAATGAGTTGATGAAGAGCTCTCGCCGGTGCGGCATAGAGAATAATTCCCCGAAGCTTCCCGTCACGGCGGGCAATTTCAGGCGCCAGATATCCCCCGAGGCTGTGCCCCAGAAGAAAAATTTGTTCACCGTCAATCTCTGGCTGTTTCCGCAAGAGCTGGAGGGTCGATAGCGCATCGGCGATGACTTCTTCTTCCACGGTGAGTTGCAGGAGTTCTGGTGACATGGAAAGCTTGGTACCGTGAGTGTAGGTTCTCTTATCGTAGCGGAATACTGCGATACCCTGGGTCGCCAATCCCCAGGCCAGGTCTTTAAAGGGCTTATTCCCCATAATGGTCTCGTCACGGTCGTTGGGGCCAGAGCCATGGACAAGGAGGAGCACCGGGAAAGGCCCCTTTTCTCTGGGAATGGTGAGGGTTCCAGGCAGTTCCCACCCTGGGGTGCCGAAGACAATTTCTTTTTCGGTAAAGCGATTCTGGTCAACGTAAGAAGGGGGGACGTACTCCTTTTCGGTAGAAGGGAGAAAGTAAAGGCCGGCGATTCTCTCCCTTTCATCCAGAGCGACCTGAGCAAGGAGGGTCATCCGCTCCGCTCAAACCGGCAGAGGATTGCAGTCACGAGGTAACCATCTTTCCGGGTGGTGGTCCTGGTTTCAAAGGAGAGGAGTGCTCCCAGATCTTTTTTCATATCCTCCCACATTTTCTGGAGGGTAGCTTGAGGAAGAAGCTTCTGCATTTTCTCATCCTGCATTTGATGGGCTTCCTGGTACTTTCCTTCCTTAAGAAGGGAAAGGAAAAGAAGAGGTCTCTCGGAACATTGACCCCAGGAAGAAGCCAAGGGTATCACTACAAGGAGAAAAACCATCGAAAGGAAAACGCCGCCCTTCACCCGTTATCCTTCTTTCTTTTGGTATTCCAGATAGGGGGGCAGGCCCCCTATCTGGTTACGGAGAGACGGTAAAGGTAATCTGTGCGGGAAGGACACAAGGATTCCCGGCCTGATCGGTAACGGTGAGTGGTCCGAATGTGACGAATTGCACCAGCACGGCAATGCCTGCGGTTAACTGGTCGGTTAACGCTGTACCGGTCAGAGTCACGGTTTTCTTATCGGCACCCAGGGAAATCTGACTGAGGTTGAATAGTCCCGGTCCTCCCAGCACAATGGTGAAGTATGGTGAGGGTACTAAGGTAAACTGAGTCATATCGCTCACCACCAGAGGTTCGTTGAAAACGATGGTGATAACCGGTGGAGTGCCACCTGGGGCATCGGCCTTGGCGCTCCCCGAGACAATAGATGGACCGGTGCCGTCGATCACTAGGGTAAAAGCTACTGGGTCGCTCTCATCAAGGTCCGGTTTTTTGGCGGTGAATTGGAGGGTAGTGGTACCCTCGGTTGCTCCTGCGGTCCAGGGGAAATTGAAGGCACCGGCAGCGTTAGTGGTTACAGTCCCGATGAGTGTAGCTCCGGAATATACCCGAATCACGGCATCCGCCGGTCCCTGTCCGGTAAAGTTCACCACTGTTGCTGGCTGGATGGCATCACCACTCTGGAGCGTCCGAGCTCCAGCTATGGCGCTCACAATTTCTGGTTTAGCGGTTTTTGTTGGCGAAGGAGTAGGAGTAGGGGTGGAGGTTGGTGGTCCCCCTCCACATCCTGCCAGGATGGCGACGAGAAACACGCATAACACAGTTAACGTGAACCATTTTGCACGCATGGTTTTTCCCTCCCTTTGAGGAGAACTGTCATTATATTATCTCTTCTCAAATCAAAAGTCAAAAAATCTGTATTATAGATGAGGGACATTTGCGACATTTCTCCTTTCTCGATTATAGACCGAATTGGTGTTGGAGAGGATCAGATGATCAGCGAGTGCCTGATGAAAGAGCTTTTTGTCATGGATGATATCCAGATGAGTATCGAGAAATTCCGCCTGGATGGTTCTATGATATCTTTCTATGTGAGCATCGATTTGAGGGCATCTGGGATAACTAAAGAGATGGGGTATACCATCAAACTCTGCCAGGTTCTCAGATCCTATCCCGCTGCCAAACCCTAATT
>Ga0068706_1000651_pt1 | contig 16203 bp, 12 predicted proteins | sample YNPMSBMetaG_FD_65632 | JGI IMG/M metagenome (GOLD analysis project Ga0068706, IMG submission 65632) | Anoxygenic and chlorotrophic microbial mat microbial communities from Yellowstone National Park, USA - YNP MS-B MetaG | ecosystem: Environmental > Aquatic > Thermal springs > Hot (42-90C) >...
CACCAGAATCTGTAACAATCCGGCATAATCCCAGCCTTCGCCGGGCACAAATTCCTGAGAAGTTACCATGACCCGGGCATAGTCCCGTACCTCATAGGCCACTTCCACCATGGCCATGAGACAGGCGTCCATCCCTAAAAGGTCAAGATTCTTTCCCAATATGGACTTTATCTGGGATAGGGCATAGCCAAGCTGCGGGATGGTGATGGCATTCCCGGTAGAAAAATCGAAGGAAATATCTCTCTTTCTAAAACCTCCGCCGTGGTTCCAGAGCACCAGAGCATACCGGGAAGAGGGATAGTTTTCGACACAAAACCGCACGAAATCGATGAGATTCCGATAGTCTCCCATATCCACCCTTCCGAGATCCTCAAGCACCGGAGAAGTAACCTGGCCGGGGTCATTGTCCTGCATGACGAAATAGCGGCGGGTACCCTCCCGGGGGGTATCCATCTGCACCACGATTTTGACCTTTTCGGTGGACCCCACCATCTCCATGGAATTTAAATCCTGCCAGGCATCCTGTTCCAGGTCGTTATCACCGTTCATGAACACCATCACCGTCCAGTCGCCTCCCTTACCCGGCGCAGAAGGGATGGTAGGCTGGTTACACCCGGCCAGAAACAATGCACCTAAAAAGAACACACCCAAAAGAACAAGCATCGTTTTCATCGTCGCACCTCGACTTCCACCCTGAGGATATCACCCGAGGCATTACCGGTATCAAAAGGGGTATCCTCACGGTATACGTAAGACTGAGAACCCAAACGCACGGTAAAATAATTCCCCAGGGCATCGAGGACATTTCCGCCCCGGTCGGTGGTGACTACCATCACTTCGAGAGTAGAAGGCTCACCCAGTTGCGCAAGGTCTATCTCCATTTTCAAGGTCGATCCCGACAATGTTCCACCGGAGAAGAACTGTTCCTGCCCGGTTTTATCCCGAAAGTAAAAGTTACTGTCAGCCCACCGGAAAACATAGAAGCCGCTCCAATCAGCAGGATCCCCGTCTGGCCCGGTGAGGACGTTGCCGTCGGTATCGAGGGCTACCAGGTAACGCACGCCGGAATCGATATTTCCCCGCATGGTGAGGGTAATAACCACACCTTTACTAACCCCCCAGTTGGGCTGCTCACCCCGCGCACATCCTGCCGCAAAGAAAGCCAAAAGCCCCAGGATCACAAAAACTTTGCTTTTGCGCATCAGTTCATCCTCCCAATTTAAACTTCTGACCCGGGAAAACCTTGAGGCCGTATTCCAGCCAGAAGGTCTTTCCCGACTGATCGTAGTAGAGACTGATTTCTCGACAGTGGAGGTCTCTGGTGAGCCGCACCCGTAGCGCGTCGAGATCTCCTTGCTGCAAATCCCACACCCCTTCAAAACCCACATTCCACTCTGCAGAAAGAGGCCACGATATAGAAAAACTCACACCCTTCCACTGGGTGTCTTCAAAGTCATAATTTCCCTTCAAAACGATTCGTTTCTGGGGAGACACATCATACGCCACCCCCACCACGGCATCGATAAATTCCCCTGCCAGAAAGTCATAACCCGTTTCCAGGGTGACTTTCCAGGGACTCTGGGTATAAACGAAGCTACCCGAGAGGAAACTATTTTCCCTGGTGGTATAATCAAACTTAAACGGAGTCGCTCCCCGGTAACCACCCCAATCGTAGGAAAGTGATACAGAAAGATTGGAGGAAAGCTTCTGCTCCACCCCCAGGTTACTGGACCAGAGATACCGGGCAAAACCGTTGCCGTAAAAGTTCTGCTCGAAGTGGACGGTGGGCTTCAGCGTGGTGTTATCACCGAGCCTGCTCACTCCGGTCACGTCGAAATAGAGGTTCAGGCGCGTATCTCTCACCCCGGTCTCTTCTTCGAAGTAGTAACCGGCTACCGCCCCATAGCTATAGGAAAAGTCCGATTTCCCGATCCGCTCTTTACCCCTACTCACCTCGAACTCGGGTATTTTCCGCACCACCTGGATGGTATCACCGGTATAGCGATCCCCTTCTATATCGGTATGGCCATAGTAACGCAGGGTATAGGTCCATTTATTTTGGATCTGCTGAAAATAGAAAAGGTAACGCAGATCCTGGTCTTCAAAGGTCTCCCACTTCGCCTTCTCGAGATAGGAAAGCTCCAGTCCTCCCCAGAGGTTTTTGCCCACCTTCCGCCGATAGGTGAGGAGTGCCGAAAGGTCGTCGCTCTCGCTTTGCCAGCTGGCGTTGTAACTCAGGTTGAGTTTCCCGATCTCCCCTTCTCTATTCCGGTTGACGCTCAAAAGGAGGGAGTAGAGGTCGTCAACCTTACCGATGGTTTTTGAATAATCGATACTACCAGATAGACTGGTGAACTCGTCCAATTTTTTCCTGTACTCCGCTTTTCCGATAAAGGTCGGAGAAGCATCGGGATAATCCCGGTAATAAAGGGTAATTTTACCCTGCTCACCCTTTTCTTCGTTATCGAGGTAGTGCCGCACCTCGATGCTCCACCCGTTTTTCTGCCACCAGTTGAGGATCACCGTTCCGAAGGAATAATCATTGATCGCATAGTTGTAAAAGTAGCCCAGCGTTAAACCGGCAGACCGCGAGTACCCAAAGGCAGGGAAAAGGGGGAGCTGATCGACACGATCCAGAAAAAAGGAATAATATCCAAGGGAGAAGAGACGCCGACCGAAATCGAAGTAGGAAAGATTATGAATAACCACCCTGCGGTTGGGAAAAATGACGATTTTCTTCGCCTCTATGTAGTAATGCGGCTCTTCCAGGTCGCATCCGGTGAACCGGGCCCCCTCAATTGTGGTGGTTTTCTCCTTTTCCTCGATGGATTCCCCTTTAAAATAGAGCTTGCCCTCGATGGAGGCTCCGGTCACATCGGAACGAACCTTCTGAAATTTCCACCAGTCCTTCCCCCAGTTATAGGATAATTTTTCGGCCATCAAACCCTCGTTCTTGCGGGTCACCACCACCCTCCCCTCGGCTTCCAGTTCCTCCGTATCAAGGAAAAGGTGGATTTTTTCAGCTTCCAGGATCACATCCTGGTAGGTTACCTTCCCCCGGTACACCAGGACTTCGTTCTCACCCACCCGGTAGAGCAACCTTTCACCGGTGAGTTCCAGGGCCTTCTGGGCCCATCCCCGGGAAAGTCCACCCAGAGCGAAAAATCCAAACAGGATAATCCAGACAATGCGGCGCACCGGAGTCCTCACGGTCACTCCTTCTCTTCGATCAGGAACTTACCCCGGGTAATACCCTCGGCATCCAGGGTCTCCGAATCCAGGTAATACATGGCTTTGGCAACCTCGAGCTCGCGATTTTTCTCGGTAATGAGCACCTGTCCCTCAAGAAGCATTCGCTCCTCCTGACCTTCGCTTTTGGGAAAATAATGAACCTTATCGGCTTTGATGCGAATCTCTTTCCAGCTAATCTCCACCCCTCCCTCACTCCAGGCTTCTTCGTTTTTTCCGTTATAAGAGAGCATGCTGGCCTTCCAGAGAATGAGAGATGTACCCGCCTCCTCTTCCCGCTCCTTCTTTAGCTCCACCTGTTCTTTGAACTGGTAAATCTCGGTGTCGAAATCACCTTCCATACTCTGAGCCCGGATTTCGGTCTTACCCCTGGTCACCACCACCTGTCCTCGAAAACTACCGCTATTCTCCTTCAGGTTAAAAAAGAGCTCTTCACACTGGATACGGTTCTCCCCCTGAATGGCGACCACCTGTCCCGAGGCCACAAAGGTCTCTCCCTTGGAATCATATTTAATCTTATCGGCTCTCTCTAAAAGCACTTCTTTGGTGGTGGGCGTTGCCTCCTGTGCTGCCAGCGTCATCCCCAAAAAGACCAGGCCCAAAACCATCGCGAACCCCAAAAATTTTTTCAATGCTCATTCCCCCACTCTGGTCATCGGTTTTCATTTATTATATCATTAAGGAGGGATGTAAAGATGGAACAGGGACGAGTCACAGAAATCCTGGCGATCCTGGAGAGACATTTTCCGGAGGCCCGTTTACTCCTTGAATTTCGTAATCCTTTTGAGCTCCTCATTGCCACCATCCTGGCAGCTCAGGCTCCGGACGAGCGGGTCAACCAGGTAACCAGGGTCCTTTTCGAGCGGTTCCCCGATCCCTCTGCGCTTGCCCAGGCACCCCTTCAGGAAATCGAGAAAATCGTGAGTTCCTTGAGCTATTACCGCCAGAAAGCCCGTTTCATCAAAGAAGCAGCGCAGAAAATCGTGGAACGTTTTCAGGGAGAGGTTCCCGCCTCCCTGGAAGCCCTGGTAACGCTTCCAGGGGTGGGTCGCAAAACCGCCAGTATCGTTCTGGGGAATGCCTTTTCCATCCCAGCCCTTCCAGTCGATACCCACGTGGGAAGAGTGGCCCAGCGGTTACAGCTCTCTCTTTCATCTACACCGGAAAAAATCGAAGTCGATCTGGCCGCACTGATCCCCCAGGAAAAATGGGTGCGGGCCACCCATCTTCTCGGTTTTCTGGGAAGGTTCATCTGCCAGGCGAAAAAACCTCGCTGCGACTGGTGTCCCGTCAGACACCTTTGCCCTTATCCCGAAGCCGCATTTCCAGGTCCACCCAGAGGGTGACTTTCCCCGCACATTCACCCCATTGCCGACCAAACTGGTTTTCTTTATCGACTTCCTCTTCGAACTTCCCTTCAAAATCAAGGTCGATGATATAGCCCTCAAAAAGACCCTCCCCAAAAAGACTGAAGCTCCCCCGATAGTACAGGACCGTCTCCAGGTCCAGGGAATCGAGTCGACGAGAAGCCACAAGGAGAATGGGGCTCTGGAGGTCCACATTGGAAAAAAGTCGGAAATACTCTCCACCTCGGTAAGCCACCACTTCTGCAAAAGGAAGACTGTAACCAATCTCAATAAAATTTTCCGGAGAAACCTGCGGAGGAACCTTGCGAAAACGATGGAGCAGATATTCCCAATCTTCCCGAGCAATCCGCACACCCTGCGGTGCCCCCACCGTACCCCAGAGCACCGAATGGTCTTCAGGAAGGTAGAGGGTGAATTCGATCTCCTCAAAGCCTTCCCGAACAAAGTAGCGGGGGATATCCCCCCGGCGTAAAAACGAAAAGGCGAGTTCTGCCTCAAAATTCCTTTCCAGAACATTCTTGAGGGTGAGATGAATTTCTCTTTTCTCTTCTCTGGTCTTCAAAAGTAGTTTTCGATTTCCGGAAACTTCTCTGCGGCCGGTGGTTAAAGGTCCCTCCTGTCGACCGGTGAGATTGATTTGCCGCCGAACCGGCAGAACCGGAGCCCGGATGGCATGGATGGGAGTCCGACCCAGGATATGATTTCGATTCCGCACTTCGAGGTAAAAAAGATACCCCTCAAACTCCCGTAATCTGAGGACAAACTGTCCTTCTTTCTGAAAAGGAGCCTGTTCTCGACTATAATTCCCGGCGCGGAAAGAACGATAAAAGAGAAAGGCCTCCACTTCTTCCCCACTTTTCCATGCTACGCGCAATGTATCTGCGGAAGCAAAGTCCAGATGGAAATCCTGGATCAGGCCAAAGGGGTCAAGGGAGCTGGAAGCAATCCCTTCTTCCAGCTCCCTGAAAATGCGTAGCTCCTCTAATCCCCCGCCCTTTTTCCAGAGCCTCTCTATCTCCCGCTTGAGTCGAGATAGGGGTGGCGGCGATATTTCTTCTCCCATCCTGATTTCCTTTTTCTTCCAGAAAGCGTACGCGGTAGAGAGACTGTCCACGGTGCCGATGTCGAATTCCTTTTCTTCTTTGACTTCCACGAAGGAAAGAGCGATGAGTTTCCCCTCGAAGAAAACCTCCAGAAAGTACTTTTCCCGCTTGGGAACCCGAAGGAAAAATGCTCCCTCGTCATTGGTCAATCCCTGGGTAACCAGAGCCCCACTTTCCGGAAGCACCACCCGTACTTTGGCTTCCGGAAGAGGTATCAGGGTTTCCTTCTGCAATCCCTCTTTGAGGGTGGGAACGTAGTCCCAGGGGCTTTTTTCTCGAAATGGGGTTCCCCGAGGCAAGAGCACACTTCCCCGGACAAAAGTCAAATAAGGTCGCCCTCCTTTTTCATCCGGTACATGCGGCGATCGATTTCCTGAAAGAGCTCCGAGAGAGTTTTTTGCCGATCCCAGGTATAGACACCGTATGAAATTCGGACCGAAAAGGGTTCGCCCCCTATCTGACCGGCACGGAGATTCCCGGCAATTCGCTCCATCACCTTCAAGGCATCCTTTTCGTCGGCCCGGGGAAGAACCAGCACAAACTCATCACCGCCGTAGCGAGCAACAATGTCACTTGCCCGAACCACATTCTGCATGGTCTCGGCCACTGCCTTCAAAACTTCGTCTCCGAAGACGTGTCCATAGACGTCGTTAATCTTTTTAAAAGAGTTCACATCCACAAAGGCCACCGAAAGCGGGTAACCCTCTCGTTTACATCGTTCAAGTTCTTTGGAAAGGTATTCCTCCAGAAACCGGCGGTTGTATAACCCGGTCAGCTGGTCGTAGAGGGCAAAGCGCAATAGCACCGACTCATACCGTTTGCGTTCCCCGATGTCGCGCAGGGACAGAAGGTAAAACTTGGTATCATTTTCGTCAAAAAGCGAGAGGCGAGCCTCAAAATTCAAAAGCTCCCCCCGCACGTTCTGCACCTCGATTTCCATGGCAAAGAGAGCGGTTTCACCCATCCTCTCCAGAAGTTTTTGCCAGATACCCTTGCCGAAAATCAACTCCACACTGTCATTCTGGAGTATATTTTTGCTCCATCCCAGGACTTCACTCGCTCTGGCATTACTCTCCACAATTTTCCCCTCTCTGGTAACCAGAAACAGAAGATCCGGACTGCGGTCAAAGAGACGAAACCAGCGCCATGCCTCACGCTGTCGTTCCTCCTCTAAATAGAGCAACCGAGAGATGACGAAATATGTACCTCTGGGAATGAGCAATTTCTGCGCAGCACGCTTCCAAATCCCCAGAAAAGCGTTCCGGTCCACCTGAAGGACCAGAATGCGCCCATCTTTCCGCTTCAATCTCCAGCGCCTTTTCTGCAGCGCCGCATCGAAAATATTGGTCCACGCTTCTCTCGATAAGGTCATCTGCGTATCTTTCTGAACCGTAAAGAGCTGACCCCCTCGCCCTCGATAGGCGACCTCATCGCCTTCCCACTGCTTGAGAATGAAGCGTAAGATTTTCTCGACGTTGGTAAAATAATTATGATCGAGGGAAAGGAAAAGACGAACCAGACTTTCCAGAGCCACACGCATACTCCGTGCTTTCGTGATATCGATGGCGATCTCCAGTTTTCGCGGAACGTTCTCCGGAGATTCCAGGGCAAAGTCCATACAGTAAAAATGACGCCGGAGTTTCGGATTATAAATTTCAAAGGAAAAGGCTTTTTTCGAGGATGCAAAAACCCGTTCGTTGGGACAGAATTCACAGGGGGCGCTCCGCCCCTGAAAAACTTCAAAGCAGGAACGCCCCACCACTTCCTCTCCCAGCGCTCTTTTCAAACTCCCGTTGACATAGAGCACCCTGTACGTGGCTACGTCGAGGAGGTAAACGTACCCATCGATTCGTTCCAGAATTTTTTCTAAATGCCAGTCCATAGCCACGATTAGAAAACGACCACCGCTTTCTGCAAACGAATCCGGCGAGCTGGGGAACCAACCTCGATGCGCAAACGGTTCACGCCATCCACGAAATCATTTTGCGCCACGATGATTTTTCTCTCTCCCTCCGGACTCAGGGTTCCTTCTTCCACCGGAAAAGTTCCCAGACGTTTCCCGTTGAGGAGCACCTGCACGCGTGCCCCAGGCTCACCCTGAACCCAGAGAAGGATGCATCCCTCCACCGGAAGTCCTCCGGGCGAGAAGGAGAATTCCACCATATCGCTCCGCTCTCGCATCTCCAGGAAAGAAGTCTCGTTCAGGCCAAAACCGGAGACCAGGTTCCCCTTATAGCGGAGGTTATCCCCATTGTGGCGGACCTTATCCCCACCAAAGTCGATGTAGAAAAGCGTCGCCGAAAGGGCATAGGATGCCACAGGCATTATTTTCCCAGATACGGTGAACGAGGTCGGTTCAAACTGTTTGGTCCCCGGAAAGCTCACCACGACATCCACCGGAGTGGTTTCCGTTACCGAAGGCGCATAATAGGATACCGAAGCTCTCCCCAACGAATCGGTGGTAGTCGAAGTGCTACTCAAATCGCCCACGTTGACCGTCCACCGCAACACCTGAGAGGGGATGGGCTTTCCGTTGCGGTCACGCAGGGAAGCGGTCAACTTGAGTGACCCCCCTGAATCCACCGTAAATGAAGAAGGCGTGACCGTAAGGTCCACCGGAGCAGGTCTCAATCCCACTTCCACGGTTGCCGTAGCCTGCGCCGGAGCAAGACGGATATCCCCAGCAAAACTCACTTCCAGAGCTACAGTCCCGGTAAACGAAGGAGCATAAAAGGTATTACGTGATTGCCCCCGGAGGTCGGTGACCGTGCGCGAAGAGCTCACCGAGCCATCGCTCACTGACCAGAGTAGCTCCTGTCCCTTCAGGGGTCTTCCATCTGAAGTCCGCAGGGTAGCGGTGAAAACCAGCGACCGGGAGGTGCCCACCGTGACCACCGATGGTTCAATGGTGAGAACCGTACTTTCCAGCCGGGCCACCACATTAAACGAAATCCGGTCGGTGGCGTACCGTCCCACACCGAAGATCCGGTCCCCCTGGTGGGGAGAACGGATGAAATCTTCCAGTTTCACACCGTCCACCGGGTTGGGAGTAAAAAGGATGACCAGTCGCTCCGTGCCACCCGGTCCGGAGACGATCCCCGAGTATTCGCCGGTAACTCCCCCGCTCACCGCCACATTGCGCAGGAGAACGCGCACCTCTCCACCGGGAAGATAGTCAATGAGATTGACGTACCCCTCCCGGGTGGTCCGATAGGTAATCCGGACCCGGTCACCCACGAAGTAACTGGCTCCCTCTCCTCGATCCACCGTAAGCGTCACCTGAGGAGAACGGGGAATGGAGATGTAAATCTGAGGATTGAGGTCAAAACGCAAAAACACCCGGGGCTGGGCAAAACTCAGAGAAGTCATCCCCAAAAGCACTACCCAAACCAGTACCAAAATTTTCCCAAAGGTCGGTCTCATTGCCTTTCACCTCGCTTTGGGGAAATTATATCACAATCCCCATAGATATGCGGAAGGCTCCAGGGTTCTAATGGAGAGCTCCCGGAACCATGGAGAAAAAATCGTCAAGTTCGTCAATCACCCCCACACCCTGTTCTTCAAGCTCACGCAACCGGCGCATCGCCTCGCCTCCGGTATAATCGAACTCCGGGTTCAAACTCTCCCGGAAAAGCAACACCTTTTTTCCTTCCTGAAGCAGGATACGGGCCAGTTCCAGGTTGAGGAGATTTCCCCACCCCCAGTAGGTGGGAATCACCAGGACAAAATGGGCTCCCCGTGCTATCTCTCGGGCTCTCTGCAAAGCCCCCTCACCAAAAGGGGAAAAGGGCGCTTCCCGCACTACCGGTAACTTCAGCCGGGTGGCGAACTCTTCATCAGAGTCCAGTTGATTGACGATGCCCACGCTCAGGGTAAAGCCCTCTTCGAGGAGCTTCCTCATGTAAGGAATTCCCCGCCCCCCACCACAGATGAGATGCACCTGAACGCCTCTCGGGGGTTTTTTCCGCACCTCCAGGGGCATAAAAAAGGGCCGCAGCGACAAAGGGTGGGTGCTTTCCAGAAATTCCACTTCCAGAAGTTCGGTAAGCCTTTCTCCGGTCATAACCCTCTCTACCGGACCGAAACCCAGAACCGTACCTCTTCGGAGGAAAAGCACCTGCTCACAAAACTGGGCCACCGTGTTCACATCGTGAAACACTCCCAGAATGGTAATCCCCTGTTCTCGCAAAGCCTGCAGGATTCTCATCACTTCAAGCTGGTGTAAAATATCCAGGTGGCTGGTGGGTTCGTCGAGGAGGAGCAGCTCCGGTTGTTGCGCCAGAGCCCGGGCAATCATCACCCGCTGTTTCTCACCCCCGGAGAGCTCGGAAAAGTCCCGTTCGGCAAATAACGAAGTCTGGGTCACCTCCATGGCCCACTCCACCGCTTTCTCGTCTTCTCTCTTTTCCCGACGCCATTTCCTGAGATGGGGGAACCTTCCCATAGCCACCACTTCCAGGCAAGGTAAATTGACCTGCAGGGGAATTTCCTGAAACACGATGGCCACCCTCTGCGCCCACTCCAGACGGCTACATTGTCGTAAATCCTTACCGGAGAGGAGGATTCTCCCTTCCTGGAGCGGAAGGATTCCGCTCAAAAGGTGTAAAAGTGTGCTCTTCCCCGAACCGTTCGGACCGATGATACCCACGAACGTTCCTTTTTCCAGGGTGAAATGCACATCGTGCAGAATTTTTTCGGTATTCTCGTAACGAAAGCTCAACTCTTCCACCACAAGATGGGTACTCATAGTTCCCTTTTCTTTTTCCGGAGGAGATATATGAAAAAGGGGGAACCTAAAATACTGGTCACGATTCCCACCGGCAATTCCACGGGATGCAAAACGGTCCGCGCCAGGGTATCCGCAAGAAGCAGCACCACTCCCCCAGAAAGAAAGGAAAGCGGGAGCAGGAACCGATGGTCCTGATAGCCGAAAAGCCTCAGGATATGAGGAACCAGAAGACCCACAAATCCAATAATCCCGCTCACCGAAACGCAGGAAGCCACCACCAGAGAGACCGCCAGCATAAGCCACTTCTTGACTCTTTCCACATCGACCCCCAGACTCCTCGATACCTTTTCTCCCAGAAGAAAGGTGTTGAGTTCCCGGGTAAAAAGGGAAAGAACCAGAAGGCCCCCGGAAAGAAAAGGCAAAACCATCTTCACCTCTAGCCACCCCCGGCCCCAGAACCCTCCCATGGTCCAGAAAACCACCTGATGGAGATTCTCCCCGGCGATGAACATCCCCAGGGAGATGAAAGCCGAGAGGAAAAAACCCACGGCGATTCCGGCTAAAAGGAGCACCTCCAGGGGTATCTTTTTCCCCACCACACTCAGGCGCAAGACCAGAAAAGAAGTCAAAGTGGCAAAAAGAAAGGCAAAGAGGGGCACGGTTAGAAGTCCCAGGTAAACACCGCTTAAAATTGCGATCACCGCCCCCAGAGCCGCTCCTGAACTCACTCCCAGAACATAGGGATCCACCAGGGGATTCTGAAAAATCCCCTGTAAAGCCGCTCCACAAACCGCCAACCCCCCTCCCACAAGAAAAGAGAGCACCACTCTGGGTAATCGAATCTTGAAAAGAATGGTGTATTCGGTAGAAGATAAGGAAGTAGAAGAAAAAAGCGATAACGAGTCCTGCAGGCGGTACCTCCCCTCTCCCACTCCGGTAGCAAACCACATACTGAGGAACGCACCGCAAACGGTAAGACCCAAAAGCAAAACAAATCTCCTGTTATTCCGGTGGCTCATAGGCACCAAAGAGCTCGGGATGCAAAATCTGCGCAAAGAGCGACAGCGCCTCTATAACCCGTGGTCCGGGACGCGTCACGATATCACTGTCCACCAGAAAGACCTTTTTCTCCTGAATCGCCCTGACCGACTGCAAGCGCTCATCAGCAAGGAGAAATTCATAGGAGATCTTCTCGTCCCCGTGAGTCCCCAGCACGGTGATGATATCAGGATTTCTGCGCAGCACCTCCTCAAGGTCCAGAGTAACGTACCCCTCAAGGTCGGCGACCACATTCTTTCCCCCTGCCAGGGTGATGAACTCATCGATAAAAGTGTTTTTCCCCGCGGTCCAGATGGGATCGTGCCAGATAACATGGAGAAGGTTCGGTTTCTCTTCCTCAGAGAGTTTGGCCACCTTTTCTTTGACCTGACGAAGTTTTTCTTGGAGTGTTTCCACCAGAGCTTCCCCCCGGTCCTCCACTCCGGCGAGCACTGCCACCTTCCTCAGGTCTTCAAGAACACCCTCGATGGTATGTGCATCCAGAACAAAGACCTTCAATCCCAGTTCTTCCAGTTTCCCTACCACTTCTCTGGGGGTGAGAGAACCGGCCAGCACCACATCCGGCTCCAGGCGGATTACTCTCTCCAGATTGATTTCGGTGACGCTACCGATTTTTTCTTTTGCCTGTGCTCCCGGAGGATAATTACAGTAACTGGTCACTCCGATTAACCGCTCCTCCAGCCCCAGAGCAAAGACGATTTCGGTGTTCGCCGGAGAAAGGGAGACAATCCGCCAGGTAGGGCTTGCCACCTGTACCGTTCTTCCCCAGTCATCCTGCAACACCACCTCCTGAGCACCAGCCGAAAAAACCAGAAGAAACAGAAAAAGGGCTACCAGTAAGACACCATACCGACGCATCATGCAATTCCTCCTTTTATCGAGTTGGTGAAGAGGAGGGGGGAGAGGGAGGGTTTCCGAATCGTTCCCACCTCCTCTTTCCACGAAGAGGGTGGGTTACACTCGAGGCAGGTCTCCTGGCTCCTGGATCATTGCCTTTCGCTCCTTCCCGGCCTTGCGGCCAGTGGTTCTGTGCGACAGGCTCCCCAGTTACAGTGGCGGGACCGCGCCGGATTTCCACCGGACTTCCCTATTAAGGCTAAACCACCTCAAGCTACCACCATAAACATACTATCACGGCCGGGCATGAAAAACAAGAACCTGTACGGGTTCAAATCGCGGGCACACGCTCCAGGCTCCATCGTGAACTTCTCCCGCGATAAGCCGTCCACCTTTCGAGCGCATTTCCCATGTTTTCAGGGTGAATTCCATCGTCATGGTAAGCAGAGATTTACTCTGCCACCATGGATTTGCTTCAACCCGGTGCAAGGGAACAAGAATCCTATGAAGACACCTTCGAGGGCGTCATGGTTATCCTGAGACGTGGTATCCCCTATGGTTCCCATTGCTTGGTGAAAAAAGGAAATTTTGTAGCTCAGGGAAATTGACTTTGAACACCGAACATTGTTGATGCTGCGAGGGAAGGTGCGCACCGAGCATTAAAATTTGAGAAGTATCTGGGCAATGCGAAAATAAAATCAGCACCCCAACCACATCCACTACCGTGGTGATAACCGGGGTGGCTGCAATCGCCGGATCGAGATTGAATCTTTTAAGGAGTACCGGAAGAGAAACACCGATGAGATTGGAAACAAACACAATGGTCCATACCGAAAGTCCCACCACCAGACCCACCAGGAAAGATTCGCGAAGGAAAACAACCCGAATGATCGCGATAAAACCCAGCAAAACCCCCAGAACAGTTCCGATGAGTATTTCCGAAAAGACCACCTTCCAGAGGGAACGTCTTTCAAACTTTCCGACGGCCAACCCCCGCACCATCACCGTGGTAGATTGGCTACCCACATTGCCACCGGTATCGATGAGCATGGGAACGAAGAAAGCCAGGGCCACCACCGCCTGGATGATGTCAGAGAAACCCTGCATGACGAAACTGGTCAAAGTACCCATGACAAGGAGCACCGAAAGCCATATAAAACGATTCTTAATCCTCTGCCACAGTGGAGCATGGAGGTACTCATCTTCGGTGGTCCGGATGGCAGCCAGACGATGCAGGTCTTCGGTAGCTTCCCGTTCGATGACGTCAATGGCATCATCCACGGTTACCGCTCCAACCAGTCTCCCCTCTCGATCCACCACCGGTACGGCCAAAAGGTCGTATTTCTGGATGACCTGAGCCACCTTCTCCTGGTCGTCATCGGTAAGCACGGCAATAAAATCCTGGTTCATGAGCTCTCGAACAGGGGTTTCTGGAGAAGCGAGCACCAGATCCCGTAACGTGACTCTCCCCAGAAGGTGTCGCTCGGCATCGATAACATATGCAGTGTAGGCAAGTTCTTCGGGAGGACTCAGGCGCCTGATGCGCTTCAAAGCCTGCTCTACGGTATAGTGTTCCTTGAGGTCCACCACCTGAGGACTCATGATCCGGCCGGCGCTGTGCTCCGGATAACCCAGCATACTGGCAGCGATGTCGCGCTGATCCGGTTCAAGAAGGTTCAGGAACTTCTTGACCACCTTGGCAGGAAGCTCGTCAAAGAGTTCTACTCGGTCGTCAGGAGACATGCGGTTGAGAATTTCGGCCACCTTCTCATCGGTGAAGTGGTGCAGGAGGTTTTCCTGTTGCTCAAAATCCAGCTGTTCAAAAACGGCAATAGCCTGGTCTTTTTTGAGCAGGCGAAAGAGAAGAACCTGCTTCTGGGTGTCCAGCGCACCCATAATCTCGGCAATATCTGCAGGGTGCAAAAGATTTATCTCTTCTTTTACCCCATTGTAGTTTCCGAGCTCCAGAAGCTCGGCGATATGCTCCATCATGGCGTTCGATTCCGCATCCAGGTTAACCACCCCACCTCGTAGCTCTATTGATTGTAACATACCACCAGGAATATCCCAACCCGAAGCCCGCTCGGTCGATAGAAAAATCGTTTACCAATGCCATCCTGTCGGCACGAACTTCAAAGGGCCGACCGAAATCGTCATTCTGGCATCATTTTTCATCCATACCTTCCAGCTACACATCCCTAACCCAAAGGAGTGAAATTTCATGCTCAAAACCATCAAAGCCAAGTTACTGTTCTGGTTTCTGGTGCTCTCGGTGGTACCGCTTGTGGCCCTCACCTCCTATAGCACCATGACCTTTCAGAAAAACCTGACTCAAGAAACGGAGGAGAGCCCTGAACATCACGGCATCCACCGCCTCAGCCATCGATGCCTGGATTCGAGAGAAGATTGAGCGCCTTGAGAAAATCGCTGCCCTCCCGGAAGTGCAGGCTCTCAATCCCGATAGTACCCTTCCTCTTCTTAAGACCTTTCATCAAGCTGATCCCCAGGCGGAGATGTACTTCTTTGCCCTCCAGGATGGAAGTTCCTGGACTTCCTTTGACTCCCAGGCCAACATTGCTGATCGAGCCTACTTCCAGAAAGCCAAAGAGACCGGAAAACCCCAGGTCTCGGATATGGTGGTCTCCAAAGCCACCGGCAACAAAATCGTGGTCATCGCCTACCCGGTGATGAAGGAGGGAAAATTCCAGGGTATGGTGGGCATGACTGCAGATACCGCTACCCTCAAGAATCTGGTCTCTTCCGTGAAGCTGGGGAAAACCGGTTACGGGTATCTCGTCGACTCCCAGGGGTTCATCATGGCCCATCCCGATGAGAGCCTGATTCTGAAGCAGAAGGTCACCGAGACCGACTCTCCGGAACTCAATGCCCTGGGAGAGGAGATGCTCCGCAGAGAAAAAGGTTTTGCCGAAGTCACCACCAAGGAGGGAAAAGCCCTTGTTGCCTATAGCCCCCTCTCTTCTTCCTCCTGGACGGTAGCCGCCACCGTCCCCAGTCAAGAAATCTTCGGAACCATCTTCTTTTTGCGGAATCTCATCCTCCTCTTAATCGCCGGGGTAGCGGTGGTGGTCGTGGTCCTCTCGCTTTTTGTGTCTTCCCGAATGAGCCGGGGAATCACCCGGGTGAAGGAAGTCGTAAACCAGATTGCCACCGGAAACCTGAGGGTGGAGGAAGAAGCCCTCTCGGAGGTGGGGAAGGCCCAGGATGAAATCGGCATCTTGGCTCGTTCCTCCCAGGCCATGCTCTCGAACCTCCGGCAACTGGTCCAGAATACCGTGAACATTGCTTCCCAGCTGGCCGCTTCCAGTGAGGAGCTCTCTTCCTCGGTGGAGGAGATCTCCAAGGCCACCCAGGAGATCGCCAAGACCATGGCCCAGGTGGCCGAAGGTTCCACCCGGCAGAGTGAGGACCTGGGGAAACTCACCGAGAATGCCCACCGGCTGGATGAGGAGACCCGCAAGGTGAAGGAAGCCACCGAGCGCAACCTCAAGCTCCTGGCGGAGATGCTGGCAAGTGTCCGGGAAAATGAGGAAGCAGTCGGCGCCATCGAAGAGGCCATCGCTCTCACCGAGAAGGAGAGCGAAAAGGCCGAGCGAGAAGCCCAGGAAGGGAAGAACCTCCTTTCCGGTCTTCTCTCTCGCATCCAGAGTATCACCCAGGTAGCTCTGCAGATCCGTGCAAGCATCACCACCCTCAAGGACCGCTCTCAGGAAATCGGGAAAATCGTGGACCTCATCACCGGGATTGCCGAGCAGACCAATCTCTTAGCGCTCAATGCCGCCATCGAAGCCGCTCGAGCCGGGGAAGCCGGAAGAGGGTTTGCGGTGGTAGCCGAAGAGGT